>ULRS01014017.1_pt1 | contig 37709 bp, 38 predicted proteins | sample 1955671 | NCBI WGS metagenome assembly ULRS01 (sample SAMEA4835689, study PRJEB28245) | human gut metagenome | biome: gut microbiome; material: fecal sample | place: Denmark | collected 2008
CGCGAATCATCGCCTGCGGCGATGTGTTCGTCGTTCATCGTCAATCAGTAACATCGCTGGCTGCGATTCCGTAGGGACCGACCTGTGAAGGCGGCCCGCTACGCGCTGAGGGCATCCCGAAGCGTCGTTGTCAGTTTGAGGTACCGTTGTGCAACGGCATCCGTAGGGGCCGTCCTGTAAAGGCGGCCCGCTACGCGCCGAGGGTTTCCCGAGGCGTCGTTGTCCGTTTGAGTCTGTCGCGGCAGTACGCCGCATCTGAATCCGAGGAAAAAGCCGTGGTTCGTTGCTCGTAAAAGCTCACCATCATTCCGAATAGGCCATGATCAAATATCACAGCGGGCCGCCCTAGCCGGGTCGGCCCCTACGCTGGCCCCGATCGGGGCTTTTTTTTACGAGCCGAGGGTTACTCGAGGCAATGTTGTCAGTTTGAGATGCCGCGGTGTAACGGCATCCGTAGGGGCCGTCCTGTAAAGGCGGCCCGTTACGCGCTGAGGGCATCCCGAAGCGTCGTTGTCCGTTTGAGTCTGCCGCGGCGGAACGCCGCATCTGAGTCCGAGGAAAAAGCCGTGGCTCGTTGTTCGTGGTCCGTGGCTCGTAAAACCCTGCCATTATACTCGGATAGGTGTGGCCGAATCTCGCAGCGGGCCGCCTTTCAGGTCGGCCCCTACGCATTTTATGCTATATTTTTTGCGCTATATATAGTATAATTATGTCGAGTAGTTGTATTTTATTTTTCCTTATTAGGCAATGAACAGGAGTTGTTACACATGAACAAGAAATGTTTAGCTTTGGCAGCCGCTGCCATGGCAGCTGTGACGTTGGTCGCCGGCTGCGGTTCTTCGGCAGATAAAAAAGACGGCGCTTCAGGTGAACAGAAGACCCTCGTCGTCGGCATGGAACCGACATTCCCACCTTTTGAATTTACAGAAAACGACAAGTATATCGGTTTTGATATCGACTTGGCCAATGCCATCGGCGAAAAGATGGGCTCCAAGGTCGAAGTCAAGAGCCTCGGTTTCGACGCCCTCATCCCGGCCCTGCGCAGCGGCCAGATTGACATGATTGCTTCCGGCATGGACGCTACGCCGGAACGGCAGAAACAGGTTTCCTTCACGGATCCTTATTTCCATGATGGCTACTCCGTCGTCGTCCGCAAGGACAACACGACCATCAATGGTTTTGATGATCTCAAAGGCCGCACCGTCGGTTCCCAGGTCGGCACGAAGGGCGTAGACCTGGCTACGGAAGCCGGCGCTACGGTCAAACAGTATGACGCCAACAGCCAGGGCTGGATGGAATTGCAGAGCGGTACGTGTGACGCCGTCGTCATCAACACGTCGGTTGCCCTCTATTACATGAAAGAAGGCGGTGATAAGGACCTGAAGATCGTCGGCGATGCCAAGAAAGCCGATGCCGGCATCGCAATGGCTGTTTCCAAAGATAAACCGGAACTCCTGGAAAAAGTCAACAAGGCCCTGGCCGACCTCAAAGCCGACGGGACTTACGCCAAACTGTACAAAAAATGGTTCGGCGTCGACCCCAAGGAATAATCCATGTATAAAGCCTACGTATTCGATTTCGACTACACCCTGGCAAATTCGGAAAAAGGTATCGTCATGTGCTTCCATCTCCTCTTCGAAGCCGAAGGCTATGACGGTATCCCCGAAGAAGCTATCCGCCGCACGATCGGCATGACCATGTACGACGCCATGGCCAGCCTGACCGGAGAAACGGACCCGGCCCGCATCCAGGCCCTGACTACGGAATACAAGGTCCGCTTCTCCGATAAATACATGACGGCCAATACCCACCTCTATCCGCAGACCCTGCCGACGCTCCGCGCCCTGAAAGAGTCCGGCGCTCTGTGCTGCATCGTCTCGACCAAGACCCGGTCGCGCATCGGTGAAACGCTGCGGAAGTATCAGATGGAAAGCCTCATCGACCTCGTCGTCGGCATGGAAGACGTCGCCCAGGCCAAACCCGCCCCGGACGGAATCAACGCCGTCTGCCGCCATTTCGGGCTGGACAAGAGAGACGTCCTCTATATCGGTGACAACACGATCGATGCCAAAGCGGCCCAAAACGCAGGCGTCGCCTTTGCCGCCGTGACGACAGGCACGACGACGAGCCAGGAATTTGCTCCCCTGCCCCATGTGGCAATCATGAAGGATCTCAGTGAAATCCTTACTATTCCCTAATGGAGGAACCTATTATGATGAAGAAAAAAGTTACGACCCTCGTCGCTGCCTCCCTGGCAGCCCTGACCCTTCTCTCCGGCTGCGGCTCGAATGGTACAGCCGACAAAAAAGACGGTGCTGCCAAAGGTGACAAGACCCTCATCGTCGGCACGGAACCGACGTTCCCGCCCTTTGAATTCACGGAAAACGAAAAAGACGTCGGTTTCGACATCGACCTGGCCCAGGCCGTCTGCGACAAACTGGGCTACAAGATGGAAGTCAAGAACCTCGGCTTCGATGCCCTCATCCCGGCCCTGAAGAGCGGCCAGATTGACCTCATCGCTGCCGGCATGGACGCTACGGATGAACGGAAGAAACAGATCGACTTCACCGACGTCTACTACCAGGGCGGCTACACCATCGTCGTCCCGACGGGCAATACGGACATCACCGGCTATGACTCCATCGCCGGTAAGACCGTCGGCGCTCAGGTCGGTTCCAAAGCAGCCGACTACGCCCGTGAACACGGTGCCAACGTCAAGGAATTTGACACCAATACCCAGGGCTGGATGGAACTGGAAGCCGGCACGTGTGACGCGGTCTCCATCGATAAAGCCGTCGCCCAGTATTACCTCCAGCAAGGTGGCAAAGACAAGCTCAAAATCGTCGGCGAAGCCATTACGTCCCGCGGCGTAGCCATGGGCATCAGCAAGGATAAACCGGAACTGAGCAAGCAGGTCAACGAAGCTTTGAAGGAACTCAAAGCGGACGGAACGTATGCTAAGATTTATAAGAAATGGTTCGGCGAAGAACCGAAGCAGTAAAAAAAGGCGCTGTCGCATGAAGACAGCGCCTTTTTGAGTTTTAAGTTTGTAGTTTTTAGTTTGCAGCAATAAGGCAAAAGAATCTCTCCGGACCGTTGGGCCACCTCCCCTATGAGGGGAGGCTTTGCGAGCCACGAACCACTTATTTTTTATCCTTCTGCTGGAGTTTGGCCAAGCGGTCTTTCAGGGATGTGAACTCACCCTGGTTGTCGGACTGGAGTTCGGCTTCGGGCTGGATGGTCGTGTCTTTGTAGGCGGCTTTCCGTTTAGCTGCTTCTGCAGCGGCAGCAGTCCGTTTTTCTTTGGCAGTCCGTTCGGCCTGGACGGCTTCGCGGATGGGCTGGAGTTTATTGTCCGGGACGACGAGGAAGCGGACCGGCAGGTTGGCCGCTCCCGGCGGCATGATGCGGATGGTCATATCCGTCCCGGCCGGGAAGGTATCGACGTATTCCATGGCATACGGGTCATTGAGGCCCATAGAATGGCGGTGGCGCGGCAGTTCGACGATTTTCTTGTCTTCCCCCCGCTTGGGGTCGCTGTAGATGAGTTCCGTCACGCCGGCATATTCGCCGCCCTGGGGATTGAAATACAAGTGGACATCCCCGTTTCCTGTCGTGCGCAGGTGGATGGTGTAATCGACGCCGTAGTTGCCCGTGTCTTCCGAGGCCCGGTTGTCCATGACGTCGCGCCCCTGGAGGAAACGGTCCCAGACGCCGTCGGCCAGGAGAATATAGCCGATGCCGCTGTCCGTCGAGTACGGGATGAGCGTACTCAGATAGCGGTCCTTGCCGTGGAAGGTACCGCGCAGCTGAACCGAGTCGCTGGCCAGGTACTGCTGCTTGCGGATGAAGGCGACAGGGTCTTCCTGCGGCGGCAGGATCATGGATGACAGGATCATCGGTTCCGGCAGGCTGACATTGACGATGCCCGAAAAAAGCTGGTCCGGACGGACGACGGTCTCGTTGAGGCGCTGGCCGACGACGGCATAGTTATGAGCCGGGACGGTAATCTTATTGACCGTCATATTGCCTTCATAATACATGGTGGACAATTCCTTGCCAACCTGGTAGTAATCCGTGCTGGGCCGCGTGTACTGATAGCCCTGGAGGACGGCTTCCAGCGGATAAGGATGCGGGTTGTAGAGCATGGCTACGATTTTCCGGTTGTACGGATGCTGGTTGACATGATAGAAATAAAGGCGCACGTCGCCGCTGACCATATCCCCATAGAGGATACCGTCACCATCGGCGTATTCCGGACTGTCTGACAGCAGCAGCGTCCCCGTATCGACAGGGGCCGTCATGGAAATGGGCAGCATGCGCTGGGCGACGACGCGGTCCATGACCTCCGGATCGTCCACAGCCGGCAGGTCCGCCGCCAGGGCACTTGCCAAAGGCAGGCAGGCCGTCAGCAGGCCGGCTATATAAGTACATAGTTTCTTAAATTTCATCTTTTTTTTGACCTTCTATCTGTTTCGCTATATCAGCGATTTTTTTGAATCGGTGGGACAAGCCGGATTTCGTCAGTCCCGACTGGGCCGCCAGCTCGCTCATGGACGCTTCCGGATTGGCCATGCGCAGTTCCGCCGCTTCCCGAAGCTTCGGGGACATGCGCGGATACAGGCCCGATTCCTGGATACAGGTAATGGCCCGGCGCTGGCGGACAGCGGCGTCGACGGTCTTCTGAAGATTGGCCGTTTCGCAATTGACGACGCGGTTGACGTTATTGCGCATCCCCTTGACGACGCGGACGCTTTCAAACTTGAGATAAGCCTGGGCCGCGCCGATATATTGCAGGAACTGGGACACGCCATTTCCCTCTTTGATATATACGAGATAATCACCCTTGCGGTCTGTCGTCTTAGCCGGCAGATGGAAGCGGCGCATGATTTTCAACAGTTTTTCGGCAAAGGCCGCATTGCCCGTCACCAGTTCCAGGTGATAGTCCCCTTTGGGCTGGTTGACGGAACCGCCGCCCATGAAAGCGCCCCGCAGGAAAGCCCGCTGGCAGTCGGCCTTGCGGAGATCGATGGCGGAAAATTCCGCATCCGTCGGAAATAAGGACAGGTCCCGTAAAATGGCCGTGCTCTCCGGCGACGGCGTCACCCGCAGGATGTAATAGTTCTTCTTGCGCAGGCGCAATCCCTGACGGACGCGGACTTCCGGCCGGACCGTAAAGGATTCCATCCACATCTTCAAAGCCTTGCGGGCGACGGCATTATTGGACGTGCTGAATTCGATGCCGATGGTCCCGCGCGATCCGAGGATGAGGGACCCGCCCATGCAGAGCAGCGCCGCCAGTTCGGCAAAGCGGCAGGCAGCATTTTCCGGCTTGCAGTGGGCGATTTCATTCTTCACTTCTTCTGCAAAAGACAAAAGATGCCGCCTCCTAACGATGGGTAAATGTGTAACGTTTCAAATAGTAATGCAACAGTTCCGGCGATAAGTCGGTCCGCAAGGCATTGATCAGGTCGAAGAGGACGTTGGCCAGCTTCTTCGTATCGTGGGTGGCACTGTTTTCCTTGTTGATGAGGTCCGACAGGATGAGCGTCGCCCCGGCCTGGCTGACTTCCTTCTTGTCGATGATGACCGGATGGGACCCGGTGGCGACATAGCGCTGGAGGACGGCCGGATCGACGTCACCGTTGTTGGCGATGACGAAGTCGATGACCCTGCCGCCGGCCTGGCGGTTGATGGCCTTGACGTGGTCGGATACGGTGTAATCATCGGTTTCTCCGGGCTGGGTCATGACGTTGCAGATATAGATTTTCGGCGCCTTGCTGGTGCGGACGGCCTGGACGATATCGGGTACACAGAGATTGGGCATGATACTCGTATAGAGGCTGCCCGGTCCGAGGACGATGGCGTCGGCTTCCTGGATGGCCCGGACGGCGGACTGGATGGCCTTGGGATGTTCCGGCGTCGTAAAGACGCGCTTGATCTTGCCGTGGGCATGGGGGATCTGTGATTCCCCTTCGACGATGCGGCCGTCGGTCATTTCAGCGTTGAGGCGTATCTTTTCCGCCGACGACGGGATGACCTTGCCGCGGACGCGCAGGACTTTGCTCGTCGCATCCATGGCTTCTTCGACGTCGCCCAGGACTTCGATAAGGGCGGCAATGAAGAGATTGCCGAAGCTGTGGCCCGTCAGGTTGCCGGAGCCGCCGAAGCGGTGGGCAAAGAGCTTTTCCATGAGCCCTTCCTTATCGGCCAGGGCGACCAGGCAGTTGCGCAGGTCACCAGGCGCGATGATATCCAGGTCCTGGCGGATACGGCCCGTCGAGCCGCCATCATCGGCAACGGTGACGACGGCCGTCAGATTATAGGTCTTGGCCTTGAGGCCGCGCAGCATGACCGACAGGCCCGTGCCGCCGCCGATGACGACGACCTTCGGCCCTTTGGACAGCTGCAGGTTGGAGAAGATCAAGTCGCTGAGGTTCTCCGATTCGCCGGGCATGACGACGCCGATCATGGTGCGAATCAGGCGCCGCGTGGCCCAGGCCATGACGACCAGCCCCAAGAGGATGACCAGGATGCCCAGACTGGCCAGGATGGTATAGTTATAATGGCCGGTCATTTCGTAGAGCAGGCGGAAAGCCCATTCTTCCAATTCTCCCAGCCATTGGTAGTTAAAGGTCAGGATAATGCCGAAGCTGGAACACATCATGCCCAGGCCGAAGAGGAAGAGCCATCGCTTGATGTGCAAGCCCGGATGCAGCCATTTCATAAAACGCATGACAGCACCTCCTACGCTTCGCCTTCGTACCCCGGCGCATCTTCTTCGACGTCGTTCTTCTGGATATCCCGGTGTTCGATGGATACGTCGACACCATTATCCCGCAAATGCTTATACATGGCTTCAGCCATACAGACACTGCGGTGCATGCCGCCGGTGCAGCCGACAGCGATGACCAGCTGGCTCTTGCCTTCCCGTTCGTAGTTGGGCAGGAGGAAGTCGATCATGTCGAACCACTTTTCCTTATACGTCTGGGTAATGGGGAAGCTTTCGACATAGTCGCGCACACAGGGCACGCGGCCCGATTTATGGCGGTATTCATCGATATAATACGGATTGGGCAGGAAGCGTACATCTTCGACGATGTCCGCGTCGATGGGCATACCGTGCTTGAACCCGAAGGACACGACGGTGACGGTCATACTCTTCTTGCTGTCCGTAATGGCATAGCGCTTGACCAGGATCTCCTTGAGCTGTTTCGGCTTGAGATTCGACGTGTCGATGATGAAATCCGCTTTCTGGCGCAAAGAGGCCAGGCGCTTGCGTTCTTCGGCAATCCCCTGGCTGATGCGGCCATGCGGGGCCAAGGGATGGACGCGGCGCGTTTCCTTGTAACGCCGTACCAGGGCCTGGTCAGAGGCTTCGATGAAGACGATTTCGTAGGAAATGCCTTCGGCCTTGAGGTCTTTCAGGCACTGGCTCATGGCATCGAAAAATTCACCGCCCCGGATATCGGCGATGAGGGCCACGTGGCGGACCCGTTCGCCGCCTTTGATGCATAATTCCGCGAATTTGGGAATCAGGACCGGCGGGATATTGTCGATGCAGAAATAGCCGATATCTTCCAGTACCTGGACGGCATGGCTCTTACCGGCACCGGACATGCCGGTGACAATGATCAAATGAAAATGGTCCATAAGAACCTCCTATTTTAAATGAGTTATAATACAAATTTCTCGACAGCTGCGGCGACACCGTCGTCGTCGTTGGACGCCGTGACATAAGCCGCTGCGGCCTTCACTTCTTCGGCGGCGTTGGCCATGGCTACGGGGAAACCGGCAGCCTTCAGCATATCCAGGTCGTTCTGGGAGTCGCCGAGGGCCATGATTTCATCGGTCCCGATGCCGTAGAGCTCGCCCAGGCGGCGGATGCCCTCGCCCTTGTCGACGCCCTGGGGCATGATTTCCAGGAACGTCGGCGCCGAGAAGAGGACATTGAACCGGCCGGGGAAGGTCTTTTCGATGAGGGCCTTGCGGGCGACGAGGTCGTCGTGTCCGCCCCGGCTGAGGAGCTTGTTGCAGTCGCCCTGGACGTGGTAAAAGTCATCGCCGCAGATGCAGGCCTTGCTGTGCGTAATCCGTTCATAGTCGCGGATCCACTCGTCGTCCCGGGCTGCGCGCAGGACGTCGTCGATATAGGTCTGGAGCTGCCAGCCCCGGCGGCGGGCCAAATCGGCCAGTTCCTGCGCCCATTCCCTGGGGATGACCTGCTGGAAGAGAATCTTCTTCGATTCCAGCGTCTCGATGAGGCCGCCGGCAAAGAGCAGCAGCGGGCTGTCGCCCAGCCCCAGCCGTTCTCCGTATGGCCGGGCCGTCTGGTACATGCGGCCCGTGGCGATGGCGACGACGACGCCCTTATCGCGGGCGGCCTGCAACGTCCGCACCGTCCGGTCCGACACGCTGCCGTCACTGCGCAGGAGGGTCCCGTCGAGGTCGATGGTGATCATCTTAATGGCCGGCACCGAGGGTTCCCTCCTTCCAGTCGAAGACGACGCCCTTCGGCGTCTGATTGGCTTCCTGCGCCGCGTCGGTGACATATCTCAGGTCATCGGCATAGCTCTGGGCCAGCTTATCGATTTCCTGCTGCTGGTCTGCCGTAGCCCGGCTGCGGTTCTTCATGGCCGTCGCGATCATTTCCGTCACTTCATAGCGGGTCAGATTATACGACGGGGCGAACCGCTCCATCGGAGCCCCGGTCAGGCCGGCCTTGGACAGGTCGTAGACGGCCTTGTATTCCCACGTATGGCGGTCGACGGCGTCGAACTGGTTCGGCGCGTAGGGATTGTAGGCCAGGACCGTGCCCAGGCCCAGGCAGCACCAGGCTGCCAGTAAAAGAAAGAGTCTTTTCATGATGGTCCCCCCCTCTATAAACAAATATACTCCCTGCCGGGTCTAACGTGCGTCATACCTGAAAGAGAGCATATCCAGAAAATACGTATTATTTGGCTTTGTTGGCGTCCTTTTCGGCGTCCTTGCCGTCGTGGCTGCCATGGTCGGGTACGGCTTTCTGTGCCGCTTCGGCCGAAACGGCGACAGCAGCCGCTGCCGGCTTGACGGCAACAGCCTTATCCGAAGCGACAGGTGCCGCCGCTTCGCCGTCGAGGGCCATATCGTCGAGCAGCTTGAGCTGGCTGGTCAGGATAGCGCGGCATTTGGCACGGTATGCCCCGGTCTGGGCTTTGAGCTTTTCCCATTCCTGCTGGGATTTCTGCAGATTCATCATCGTTTCGTCGAGCATCTGCTTCTTCTTGCTTTCCGCTTCCTGCAGGATGAGGTCGGCTTCCTTACGGGCCGAGACCTTGACATTTTCTGCCGTCTGCTGGGCCAGCATGAGCGTACTGTTCATGGTCGCTTCCATCTTTTCGTACTGCGTCAGCTTATCCTGCAGGCTGTCGCAGCGTTCCTTCAATTCGCAATATTCCCGGTATACCTTTTCATAGTCGCCGGCGATGTTGTTCATGAAGGCATCGACGTCTTCCTCGCTGTAGCCGCGGAAGCCGCGTTTAAATTCTTTGTTGTGAATATCCATTGGTGTAAGCATGGCATTTCCTCCGTATGAAAAAGGGAATCACATATACCGCTTCAGCAAGACGCCGATACGGCCCTTTCTCGACGTACCCGTAATCTCGGCCAGTTCCATCCGTCCCTTGCCGCGCAGCGAAATGACATCGCCTTCACTGACGTCCTGGCTCGGCCCCTTGGCAGGCTGCCAATTGACCTGGACCCGGTCGCCCTTGATGGCTTCGGCCGCCTTGGTACGGGAAATGCCAAAGCCCGATGAGGCAATGGCATCGAGGCGGAGCGATGCAACAGTGGTCTTGATTTCCTTGACCTTTTCCTGGCGCGGCGCGATGTCTTCCAGGGGCATCTCTTCGATGGCAATGGATACCATAGCGATTTTTGTGAAATTCTGCTGTAAATAGGGGACGAGCTTCGTATCTGCCAAAAGGATGGCACCGGCCTCCTGCATGATGATGTCGCCGAAGCGTTCCCGGCCGACACCGAGGCTCATGAGCGAGCCCAGGACGTCGCGGTGCCCCAGGAGCCGGTAGCGGTCATCCCAGGACAGACGGCAGGCCGTGATGCCGAAATCGACAGGCCCGTCGTAATCGGCGCTGACAAAGGCCAGTTTGACCCGTTCAGCCCCTTCGTAGCCGCCAAAGGTCCGGAGGACCAGGGACGGCACATGGGCCTGGATGGTCTCGCCGATCTGGACGGCGCCGGGAGATACGAACTCGCTGACAGCATAAGGACGGCCCTTGGCCGTGCTGTCAGCCAGATCGATAAGGCGGGCAGCGAGCTCGCCATTATCGGTCCCCTGATAATAACGGATAATCCGATCTCTGTTCTTCAAGATAATCCCTCAATTACTAGTGCTGCGACGTGTTATTGCCGTTGCTGTTATTGTTGCTGCCGCCATTCCAGGACAGGGGCGGCGTGTTGAAATCGCCGTAATCGTCGCGTTTGCCGTGATCGACGGTGACGTTGCTCGGTACGCAGAGGAAGATTTCCTTGCCGACCTTCTGGATGTTGCCGTCAAGAGCATACGTAGCGCCGCTGACGAAGTCGACGACGCGTTTGGCGATGTCGTCCGGTGTCGATTCGAAGTTGATGACGACGGGCTTGCGGTCGCGGATGTAATCGGCAATGCTCTGCGAATCATCAAAGGTTTCCGGTTCGACGATGACCATGCGCAGCGGTTTTTCCTGCGGTGCTGCATAGTTGACGCTGGAACGGCGCGGAGCTACGGCCGGCGTGCGGCGCGGCGGACGTTCTTCTTCCATTTCTTCTTCGTCTTCGTATTCGTCCGTTTCAAATTCGTCGTCTTCGTTGACGCCGCCTACAGTACCTACTAATTTATCCCAAACTTTCTTTACTCCCATGGTGAATACTCCTCCTTAGTAATTACGGGGCCCAAAGATCGCCGTACCTACGCGGACGACATTGGCGCCTTCTTCGATTGCTATTTCAAAATCATGGGTCATGCCCATAGACAGGTAACGGATCTGACCTTCCGGAAACTTTGGCTTCATGTCTTCGTACAAAGCGTGGGCAATGCGGAATACAGGCCGTACATCCTCGACATTGTCGTAATTCGGGGCGATACACATGAGTCCCAGGACGCGGACGTGTTCCATACCCTTGGCCAGTTCGCACATAGCCGGGAAGTCCTCTACTTCCATACCGAATTTACTTTCTTCGCGGGCCACATTGACCTGCAGGAGAATATCCTGTACCTTGCCGATCTTGCCGGCTTCCTTATCCACAGCTTTGAGCAGGTGTTCCGAATCGATCGAGTGGATGAGGTCGAAGTGTTCGACGGCATGCTTGGCCTTGTTGGTCTGCAGATGACCGATCAAGTGCCAGGTCAAATGGTTATCCGGGAATGCTTCCAGCTTCTGGAGTGCTTCCTGGACCCGATTTTCACCGACGTCCGTGACACCGCATTTGGCGGCTTCTTCCATCATTTCTACGGGATGATTCTTCGTAACTGCGACAAGCGTAATTTTGTCAGTTCTGCCGACACGGGCAGCTGCATCGGCAATTCTCTTATTTACTGCCTCAAGATTTTCCTTAATCAAGCCTATCCCTCCGTAGTGCATGTGATTATATATATTTATAAAACATTACACTTCTTTTATTATATATAGTTAAGGCTATAAAAGCTAGTCATATTTAAAAATTTGTCCCATCTGCTTTTCAAAGGACGGCAAAGGCCCCCATGCGGCCCGTATGGCCGCCATCGCGGCGGTAGGAAAAGAACTTATCCGCTTCGGAAAAGGCACAGCTCGTCGTGACTTCCACGTGGTCCGGCGCGAGGCCCGCTTCCAGCAGGAGCAGGCGGTTGGCCTGCCACAAATCGACGGACCAGACGCCGTCAGTCTCGCCGGCACAGGCGGCGTAGTCCGGGCCCAGGCGGCGGAAGGCCATGGCCGTGTCTTCGCTGACCTGGTAATGGGACCGGGAAATGGAAGGCCCGACATAGGCCAGGAGGTCTTTCGGGTCCGACCCGTAGGCCAGGCGCATGGCAAAGACTGTCTTGGCCGCCAGGCGCTGTACCGTACCGCGCCAGCCATCGTGGATGACGGCAACGGCCCGCTTCACCGGGTCGTAGACGATGACCGGCACGCAGTCGGCGATGCAGAGCAGGAGCGGCACGCCGGGAAGGTTTGTCATAATGGCGTCCGTATGGGCCAGGGCGTCGGCATAACTGCCGGCACCGCAGCCGATTTCAGCCGGTCCGACGGCGACGACGTGGTCTTCATGGGTCTGCTGGGCCGTCGTCAGCTTCTGCAGGGGATAGCCCAGGAGAGCACACAGGCGGCGCCGGTTCTCCAGGACGTCCTTGGGCCGGTCACCGACGTGAAGGGCCAGATTGAGCGATGTAAAAGGTGCTTCGCTCACGCCGCCGCTCTTTCCGGTCACGCCGTGGCGCAGGCCGGCCCCGGCCAGGAGGGTACTTTCTTCCCAACAGATTCCGTTTTTATGTTCTACCCACTTCGTCATGATGACCTCCGCAAATATGGCAGCGCCGGCAGCCGTCGAAACAGGGAATCGTAAATTCGCCGGTCTCGGCCTTCTTCAGCTCGTCCGTCAGGTACGTCGGCACCAGTCCCGTGTCGATCGTATCCCAGGGCATGACGGCATCGGTCGGACGCTGGTCATATAAAAATCCTTTAATATCGAAATGAAGTTCCTTGGCCGCCCGCTTCCAGCCCTTGACGCCGCCGTACTCATGGGCCTTGACCAGGAGGTCGCCGACGCGGCGGTCGCCCCGGGACAGGACGCCCTGGATATAGGCCGAACGCAGGGGCTCGATGAGCAGCTCGATCTGCTTGTCCTTCAGGGCCTTCTTGAGGAAATTGAGCCGTTTCTCGACGACTTTCTTTTCCGTCATGGCCATCCACTGGAAAGGCGTGAAGGGCTTGGGGATGAAGGGGTTGATGCTCAGGGTGATGCGGCTCAGATTGCCGATGGCCGCCATGTGCTGCTGGACGCGGCGGGTCATGTCGACGATGCCCTGTATATCGTCATCGGTCTCCATGGGCAGGCCGACCATGATGTACATGCGCACGTGGCGGATGCCGGCGGCCGTCGCCAGGTCGATGGACTGGAGCAGGTGCTCCTCGGTAATGCCCTTGTTGATGATGTCCCGCATGTGCTTGCTGCCCGCTTCCGGCGCCAGGGTGATCGTCTTCTGGCCGCTTTCGGCCAGTCCCTTGACGATAGTCGGCGTAATCGAATCGGCCCGCAAGGACGCGCAGGAAAAAGCCAGGCCCTGGTCGCGGATAAAGGTGACCAGTTCGTCGATGTAGGGATAATCGGAAATGGCTGCCCCCATGAGGCCGATTTTCTTGCCCAGCTCCTTGCCGCGCAGGACGGCAGACTTCACATAGTCCAAGGGGCGGACGCGGGGCCGGCGGTAACAGTAGCCGGCCATGCAGAAGCGGCAGTGACGGCCGCAGCCCCGGGCAATCTCGATGAGGTACATGGCGCCGAACTCCGTATTCGGCGTGGCGATGACCGTCTCGGCCGGTTGGTCCAATTCATGCCATTGCCGTTCGACCTTGGCCGGGATGCCTTCTTCCGGGACGATGCGCACGACATGGCCGTCATCATCGTATTCGTGACGGTACAAAGACGGCACATAGACACCGGGAACGTGGATGGCCAGATAACGCAGCAGTTCATGACGCTCCAGGCCCCGGGCCTTGCCTTCCCCATAGGCATCGAGGAAGGAATGGATGAAGTGTTCCCCTTCGCCGACCAGGACGACGTCGACGAAAGGCGACAGCGGTTCGGCATTGAAAAAGGCGACGGGCCCGCCCATGACGACGAGCGTATCCTCATCGCCGCGGTCAGCTGCCAGGATGGGGATACGTCCCATTTCCAGGATCTTCGGCACGTTGAAATAATCCATTTCAAAACTGACCGATAAGCCGAGGATCTCAAAATCCGACAGGGGCCGGCGGTTCTCCAGGGAAATGAGCGGTTCCCCCGTCTTGTCGAAGACCTTCATGAGGTCCTTGTCCGGCAGGAAGGCCCGTTCACAGAGCCAGTCCTCGCGGCCGTTCACTTCGCGGTAAATGATCTGCATCCCCAGATTGCTCATGGCCACGTCGTACGTATTGGGATAACAGATAGCCATGGCGTGACGCGTCCCGAACGGATAGCATACAGCTCCCGTTTCCTGGGCCATCAAATCATCCAGGGCCTTTTCGACTTGCCAGCTCATGTATACACCTCCCCTTTCGTTCATCCTTTATAGGTAACCTATATTGTATCACAGAATGTCCCGATGGGCCAGCAGCGTCTTGCATCGCCTTCTCCATCGTGGTATGGTATTAATTGATGTAGGGGCCGCTCAAAAGAGCGGCCCGCAGGTCGCCGTTCGCAGGTCGCAGGCCGCAAAGCCTCCCCTCATAGGGTAGGTGGCCCAACAGGCCGGAGAGGTTGAATTTCCGCACACTACTTCAAAAGCAACCTCTCAGTCAGCTTCGCTGACAGCTCTCCTATGAGGCGAGCCTTTTGAAAGACCCCCACGGACCGCTTCCGTAAGGGCCGTCCCAAAGGGCGGCCCGCTTATTTCATAAAAAAGGAGTCCTCTTCATGGAAAAAGTCCTCTTCGTCGCCCTGGGCGGCGGCATCGGCGCAGGCTTGCGCTATTTACTCACGGAACTGGCCAACCTTCACGGTGGCGCCTTCTTCCCATACGGCACCGTCCTGGCCAATATCATCGGTTCCTTCTGCATCGGCGTCTTCTTCGTCTTCTTCTCCGAAAGCAGCAACCTGCCGCCGGTCGTCAAACTCTTCTTCGTCACAGGCATCCTCGGCGGCTTCACGACCTTCTCGACGTACAACATGGAACTCCTCACCTTCGTCCGCACCGGCGACCTCTTCCCGGCCCTGGCCTACTTCTCCTTCAACGTCATCGGCGGCTTCGTCTGCTGCTGGCTAGGCTTCGCCACGGGCAACGCCTTGTGGGGATAGTGTTAGTGGTTCGTGGCTAGGGGCTCGTGGTTCGTGGCTCGTAGTAAAGCCTCCCCTCATAGGGGAGGTGACCCAACGGGCCGGAGAGGTTGAATTTCCGCACACTACTTCAAAAACAACCTCTCAGTCAGCTTCGCTGACAGCTCTCCTATGAGGCGAGCCTTGGGAAAGGCCCCCTCAGACCGCAGGCCGTAAAGCCTCCCCTCACAGGGGAGGTGGCCCAACGGGCCGGAGAGGTTGAATTTCCGCACACTACTTCAAAAGCAACCTCTCAGTCAGCTTCGCTGACAGCTCTCCTATGAGGCGAGCCTTGAGAAAGGCCCCTCAGACCGCAGGCCGCAAGCCTCCCCTCATAGGGTAGGTGGCCCAACGGGCCGGAGAGGTTGAATTTCCACGCGGTGATTTAAAAACAACCTCTCAAGGGAGCAAAAAAAGGCGCTGTCGCATGAAGACAACGCCTTTTTGAGTTTGAAGTTTGAAGTTGAAAGTTTGATGTGGATGGGACAAACTTTAAAAGCCATTGCCTCAAACATCATACATCAAACCTCAAACATTTAAGAAAAAGGGCCACGCATGATGGCAAAAGCCTTCGTGCGACAGCCCCTTTTTTACTTTAGGCCGATACTCTCCTAATGCTGTGCCGGTGCGCCGACAGTCTTGGCTTCTTCTACGAGGCCGTCTGTTGCGATGGCTTTCTTGGATACGAAGCTGATGCCGCAGAAAGTGACGGCGCAGACAATCCATTCGGCATAGATGACGTGCGGCAGTACGCGAACAGCCGGTACGAACATCCAGGCGACGAGGACGATGATGGAAGCCAAAATCGTGTAGAACGCAGCCTGTCTGGAGCAATATTTCGGTGCATACATGGTCATGAGGACGATGACTGCGAAAGCCGTCATAAGCGACAAGCCGGCCATGAGGGTCGAAATGATGCCGCTGATGGTCAGGGCGAAGCCCAAGGTCAGCAGGCCCAGGAGCAGGACAGAAATACGGGTAACGGTCATGTATTTCTTATCGGACATATTGGGGTCGATGAACTGTTTATGAATATCATGGGAATAGAGCGTAGCCGCCGACAGCAGGAGATTGCAAGCCGTGCTGACATCGGCAGCCCACAGCGAAGCCAACGTCACGCCGGCAATCCAGGGATTGAGGGACATGATGAGTTTCGGCAAAGCCGTCGTCGGCGAAATAGCCGGATACATTTCGGCAGCGATGACGCCGAGGAGTGCTGCGATGAAGCCAACGGGCAGCATGACCAGGCCGCCGATGATGAAGCCTTTGCGGGCCGTCTGGACATCCTTGGCACCCAGGGAAATCTGGATGATAGCCTGAAGCGAAACATTGACCGTAATGAGGACGACGATCCACGTGACAATAGTCATGGGGCCGACACCGCTGATGAGGTCCATGGACGTAATGGACGGAGCCTGGATAGCGACGACGTCGATACCGCCGGCCATGCCCAGGATAAGGAAAGCAGCGACGGTAATACCGATGTACTGCAAGGTAACATTGAGGACGTTAGACTGGCTGGCCGACCACATACCACCGATGAGGGTAATACCGATGAAGACGACGGCACTGGTGAGCATCCCCGTAACCGGCGTGAAGATGTTCGGCATCAAAGCGGCCAGGATAGCGCCGCCGGCAACGTACTGCAAGCTCATGATGACCAGCTGGACCAAAACCTGACAGCCAATACCGGCAACCATGCTGCGGCGGTCATAATACCGTTCCAACAATTCCGGCACCGTCGTAATGTTGAGCTGACGATACTTCTTGGCGACCGTCAGGCCCATGACGATGGCCCCGATGCCCCAGGCAGCCGTATACCAACCGGCCGACAGACCGACTTTGTAGGCCTGTTCGGCAACGCCGATAGTCGAAGCCCCGCCGACAGCCAGGCCGACGATAGACACCATGATGAGGGGCGTCGTCAATTTACGGCCAGCCAATACGTAAGCTTCCGTCGAAGCGGCAGCCTTATGCTTGACATACCAGCTGATACCGAAGAGAACGCCGATGTACACTAAAATAATGAAGACTTGAATCCCTGTGGTTCCCATAGTAAAAAACTCCTCTCTGAAATACTTTCCCGAAAAAAAAGCCGCCCCTCACAAAAGGGACGACTCAGTCGCGGTACCACCCAATTTATCGATATATGGATAAAAAAAGAGTGGTACGCCAGGGACGGAAGATTCCGCGGTACCACCCTAATTATCTCGAATCGATCAACTCATGGCCGTATAACGGCAGCCGCCCCGGTACAGCCTACTCACGTTCAGCCGTACAGTTCAGGAATGAACTTCATGCCCTCTCCCCTGTCCCCTCACACCGGCCGGGGACTCTCTGAAAAGCTCAAAGACACTACTTTTTTCCATCACAACTGTTATCAGGAAATCTGTTGTTGACCATGATTATACAGGAAAATAAAATAAAGTCAAGGAAAAAGTAACGAAAAAATGTAAAGAAAATCACGTAAAACGTACTACGAATCAAGTAAAACGTGAGACTTGAGAACCAAAACAATTTCTGTGTTTTTATGCGACTTATAGTGATAACGAAACAATTTCCCCAACACCGGCAATGACGCCAGAATGGGTACCTTGCGGAAATGATTCACCTCTTCCCGGCGGATCAGACCACCAATGACCAAGGGCTCGCCATCGCGCAGACGGACGACTGTCCGGGCCTGGCGCGTCGCAATGCGGTAGGCCTTCATTTCCGGTACAAACACAGGCGTACTCACTTCTGCCACCAACTGGGCCGTCACCGAATCATCGGGATGGATCTGCGGAGTATAGGTCAATTTTATGCCCGCCTCTTCGTAAGTCGTGCTCACAGCCGTCTCCTTGCCAGACAAATGCTCCGTCTGGACGGGAACCTTATCGCCGATGAGGATGTGCGCTTCCCGGCCATTGCTGGCCACCATATGCGGCGAAGCCAGAATCTGAGCCCGTCCCTTTTCTTCGAGGGCGTGGATTGTCCCGGTCAGGGAAAAGACATCGTGGTCCGCTCCGCCTTCCACCGTCGACCAATTCCATTCCATACCGGTCTGTTTCAACAGGCTGTCATCGACGGAGGCGACCTCTACAGAAACATCAACTTGCCGCGCCGGCACATCGAGGCGCTTCACCAGGGAATGAACAGCGGCCTGCACTTGGTGGGTCCCGCCGACGACGAGGGTATTCGTATCACTATGACAGCGCACATCGGCTTCCGGTACCGCCGCCTGGACAGCTTCTTTCAAAACGGCCGGGTCGGCATAGCGCAGAGACCAGGTGTGGAACGTCTTGACGCCTTTTCCCGCTTTGGGTCCGGTCATCGTCCGGATAGGTCCGGATTTTTCATAGTACAATCCTTGGCTGTCGGCAATAGCCTGCAAGGCCTCTTCCAAGGTGACATCGTGGAGGTTCATCGTCAATGCCCCCTGCACGCTGTCATCGACGACGAGATTGATATTCCCTGACCTGGCCAGTCCTTCCAGTACCGTCCGCGTCGGCACATCCTGGACCTGTACATCGACGGCTCCCGCTGTCCAGGGACAAAGGCAACAGACGCTGACAGCCAGCCACTTTTTCCATTCATTCACAACCATCCCTGCCTTTCCTTACAAAGGAATTTCAAAAACCCGTCCATCCCGCTGCAGGCCGGTGGCCTGACGGTTGACGTAGGCGACATACCAGCCGTTCCACCATTCACCGGCAGCACACGTCGCCGTCTGTCCCTGCCATTTCAAAATGACTAAATGGACTTCTCCTTCGTGGACAGCCCCACAAACGATGGGCAATGTCCATTCTTTCTTATCTTTTTTAGGTGGTTCCTTATCTTTTTTAGGCGCTTCCGCCGGAACAGGCAGCGGTACCGCTTCAGGCGCAGCAGTCTTCTTCGGCAGACTGCCGGCAAATAAATCAGGTAAGGATTTGTAACGCAAGGCCGGGCGGACATCATAGACGAGGTTTCCCTTATCGTTTCCCTTTTCCACCTTTTCAGAGGCAGAAAAAACGGGATGCGCTCCAGCAGTATGCTGGACAGCATCCCGTTTCATGTATTCTTGTCCTTGCGGCTCGTCCCACCACAACCAGATGGCGCCAAGACAGACAAGTATCCCCACATAGGGAAGCCATGTCTTGCGATGGTGAACGAGACCGTTCCTTACCTTTGGCAGAGCGGATAAGACCTTATTTCTTATCTCCATAGCCCTGCGGATGATGCTGATGCCAATTCCAGGCATCGGCAATGATTTGTTCTACGTTGCTGTGTGTCGGCTGCCAGCCTGTGACGCGGCGGATCTTTTCGGATCCGGCGATGAGGATGGCCGGATCGCCGGCGCGGCGCGGTGCTTCTTCGACTTTGAAGTCTTTGCCGGTGACTTTCTTAGCGACTTCGATCATTTCACGGACGCTGAAGCCGTTCTGAGAGCCTAAGTTGAAGTACTGTGATTCTCCCCCTTCGGCGAGGTACTTGAGGACCCTTACGTGGGCGTCTGCAAGGTCTGTGACGTGGATGTAGTCACGGATGCAGGTGCCGTCGGGTGTGGGATAGTCGGTGCCGAAGATTTTAATGCTGTCCCGCTGGCCCAGGGCCGTCTGCAGGATCAAGGGGATGAGGTGTGTTTCCGGTGTGTGGTCTTCACCTATCATGCCGCTTCCATCGGCCCCGGCCGCATTGAAGTAGCGCAAGGCCACGTAGCGCAAGCCATAGGCACGGCTGAACTGGGCCAGCATGGTTTCGATCATGAGTTTGGTCTGACCGTAGACGTTGGTCGGATGGTAAGGCATGTCTTCCGTAATCGGCGTCTGTTCCGGTTCGCCGTAGACGGCGGCCGTCGACGAGAAGACGAAGTATTTGACGCCGGCCCGGCGTACGGCTTCCAAGAGGCTGTATGAGCCGACGACGTTGTTATCATAGTAAATCGTCGGGTTTTCCATGGATTCGCCGACCTGGCTATGGGCGGCGAAGTGCATGACAGCGTCGATGTTCATGTCTTCCATGATGTGCTGTACCCGGTCGATGTCATGGATGTCGACGACGTAAAAAGGGATTTCTTCCGGGACGGCTGCTCGATGGCCGCGGGAAAGATTATCGATAACGACGACGTTGTGGCCTTGAGCCAATAAAGCTTTGACCGTGTGGCTGCCGATGTAGCCAGCGCCGCCTGTAACGAGAATATTCATTGAAAATCTGCCTTTCTTATATTATCATCTATTTTTCTTGTAATTTCTTCAGACGGCCGCCGAGGAATTTCTTATAGACTTCGACGCCGGGCTGGTTGAAGGCGTCGACGTTGGCGTATTCGCCTTCGTATGCGATGGACAAGCAGAGCATGAACATCAATTCGCCCAGGTGATACGGTGTGAGGGCGGGCAGGATGTAGTTGGCGCTGGGACGGCCGTCACCGGCGAGAGCTTCGGCGTTGGAGCTGCGGGCGGCTTCCAGGATCTGGCTCAAGGGCAGGCCGCTGAAGGCAGCGAGTTTCGGGTATTCGTCATAGAGATGGGGGACCGTGACGTCGTCAGGCCAGTTTTCGACGGAGACGAACTGGACGACTTTGTCCTGCGGGCCTTCCTGATGTTCCTGGGTCTGGGCGTGCATGTCCGTCGTACCGACGGCAACGATCGGCGTGCGGCCGTAATTGACGACGTTCCCCTGTTTGTCCAGTCGTTTGCCCAGGGATTCAGCCAGGAGCTGGATATACCATTCGGACAGGGATTTCAAGTTGTCCGCATAGGGCATGAGGACTTCCAAGTCGCGGCCATGGTTCTTACCGGCCAGGAATTTGAGAACGCTGTTGAGCAGGGCCGGGTTCTGCCAGATATCCGGATTCTGGCAGGCGTGGTCCATGTCGCGGGCGCCGTCGAGGAACTGGCGGATGTCAAAGCCCGTAAGGGCGCCGACGATGAGGCCCACTTCGGAGAAGACACTGAAACGGCCGCCGACGCCATCGGGAACGTAGAAGATGGGCCAGCCCGATTTCTTGGCCAGGCCGTGGAGGAGCGTTTCTTTTTCGCCGCCGTCGTGGGGATCCGTAACGGCTACCGTTTCCAAGGCGATGCCGGCGTCGTTCATGGCCTGTTTGAGGACCATGTAGTTGGACATGGGTTCGATGGTAGAGCCTGATTTGGAAATGACGACGGCCATGACCGTGTAGTTCGGTTTGGTATGGCTGTCAGCCTTGAGGAAATGGATGAGTCCCGTCATCTTATGGGAGTCGACGTTGTTGCCGGCAAAGAAGGCTTTCGGGAAGCCCTTGCGTTCTGCCGTGCTCTTGAGGTTCCAAAATTCGCCGCACTGGACGTCGAAGAGGACCTTGCCGCCGAGATAAGAACCGCCGATGCCGAGGAATACGACGGCGTCTACGCGGTTGCGCGTCGTCCGTGCCAGTTCTTCCAGGGCAAAGATGCGTTCCGGGCTGTTGATGTTGCCGTCTTCGATGTACGGCAGCTGCGGGAAGAGGACTTCTTCCGGTTCGCCGTCTTTCGAGAGATGGCCCGGCATGATACCGGTCTTGCGCATATTCATAACGGCTTCGTGGGCTTTTGTATAGACAGGCGCGAAAGCCTTTACTTCATCTTCAGTTACTGCATTGGGACCATAGAGGTTGGTTACGTCAAAAGTAAATCCAGAACGTAATTTCAATTGGGTCATGTGAGTTCCCTACCTTTCGATAGAATAATGTCTGATTCACGTATAAGGTCATTATAACATAAAAGACCGCCTGCGGGCTAGACGCAGGCGGTCTCGTGGTTCGTGGTTCGTGATTCGTTTGGCGAGGAATCAGGCAAACGACCCACGGGCCGCAGGCCCTAAAAATGCAGCATGGATTTTAGGAAGTTCTGGGTCCGTTCGTTCTGCGGGTGTTCGAAGACGTCTTCCGGTTTGCCTTGTTCCTGGATGATGCCGTCGGCCATGAAGATGACCCGGTCGGCGACTTCCTTGGCGAAGGCCATTTCGTGGGTGACGATAATCATGGTCATGTGTTCATCGGCGAGCTGTTTGATAGTCCGCAGGACTTCGCCGGTCAGTTCCGGGTCGAGGGCACTCGTCGGTTCGTCGAAGAGCATGATGTCCGGGTCCATGGCCAGGGCGCGGGCAATGGCCACACGCTGCTGCTGGCCGCCGGAGAGGCGCGACGGATAGGCATCGCGTTTGTCCCAGAGGCCGACTTTCTTCAGGAGTTCTTCGGCCTTGGGCATGATGTCTTCGGTCTTCATCTTCTTGACGATGCGCGGCGCTTCCAGAATGTTATCCAAAACGGTCATGTGCGGGAAGAGATTGAAGTGCTGGAAGCACATGCCCATGCGGCGGCAGATGGCCCGGACTTCGGCTGCCGGGGCATAGACGGCGCGGTTGCTGCCTTCGGGCGTGCTGACCATGGTCCGGCCGTCGACGACGATGGAACCGCTGTCAATCGTTTCCAGCTGGCAGAGACAGCGCAGGAAGGTACTCTTGCCGCTCCCCGACGGGCCGATGATGGAAATGACTTCCCCCGTTTCAACGTGAAGGGTGACGTCTTTCAAGACTTCGAGGCTGCCGAAGGTCTTATGGATATGGTCCATTTCAATAAAGCTCATGATAATCCTCCTTATTCGTCGTAAACGGCGTAACGTTTTTCCAGATAACCAAAGACTTTGGTCAGGATAAAGGTAAAGAACAGGTAGAAGACGGCAGCGACCAGGAAGGCCGTCGTGTCGAAGTCGCGCTGTACGATAGAACGGGTAATGCGCAGGATGTCGTTCATGGCCAGGATGTAGACCAAGGACGTATCCTTGAGGAGGTTGATCGTTTCGTTCGAGACCGGAGGCAGGACGCGTTTGACGACCTGAGGCAGGATGATGCGGCGCATGGTCTGGACGTAAGTCATGCCCAGGACTTTGGCCCCTTCATACTGGCCGCGGTCGATGGACTGGATGCCGCCGCGGAAGATTTCGGCGAAGTAGGCGGCGTAGTTGAGGACGAAGGCGATAATAGCCGCCGGGAAGGCCGGCAGTTTCAGGCCGTCGATGATGAAAGGCAGGCCATAGTAGATGAACAGAATCTGCAGCATGAGCGGCGTGCCGCGCATGACGTAGATATAGGCGTACATGGCCTTGCGCAGGATGGCGATTTTGGAAATACGGCCGATAGCCATGAGGATGCCCAAGGGCAGGCTCAGGATGATGGTGATGATGAAAATTTTCAGGGTAATCTGAAGGCCTACGGCAACGGCAGGCACGATGTGAAATAAATAGTCCATGTTGGCTCCTTTTTGGGAATTAACACATATACGGCATAGGATTCACGTATATACGCAAGGCGGGCCGCCCTTTTGGGCGGCCCCTACATACGGTCCATAGGACCGTTGCAAACTGCGAACTGCGAATCTCCGCTTACTGTACTTTAATGGTAATATCTTCGTTAAACCACTTCTGGGACAACTTAGTCATTGTACCATCTTCGCTCATTTGTTTCAAGACGTCGTTGAGTTTGTCCTGTAAGAGCGTATCTTCTTTGCGCATGCCGACGCCGAATTTTTCGTCGCCCATCTTGTCGTCGATGACTTTGAATTTGCCCGGCTTCTTGGCCATGTAGTAGCGGCCGACGACGCTGTCGACGAGGATGCCATCAGTACGACCGATTTCCAAGTCCATGAAGGCATTGACGAAGTCACCGTATTTCTTGACTTCTGCCAGGGAATCCTTGAATTCGGCGTTCTTTTCCAGGGCGTCGATGGAACTGCTCCCTTCCTGGGTGCCAATGACCTTACCGGCCAGGCCGGCCCGGTCGTTTATCGGCGAATCGGCGCGGACGACGAGGAGCTGAGCGTTATTCATATACGGCTTGGAAAAGGCGATCTGCTGAGACCGTTCGTCCGTGATGGTCAGGCCGTTCCAAAGCATGTCGACCTGTTTGCTCTTGAGGGCCGCTTCCTTGCTGTCCCAGTCGATGGGCTTAAATTCGACGGGGATGCCCAGGCGCTTGGACGCTTCCTGTGCCAGGTCGATGTCGAAGCCGACGAGCTGACCGCTGTCATCGCGGAAACCCATGGGCGGGAAGTTGTCGTCGAGACCGATGACGATCTTATCGGGCAGTTTCTGTGCTGCCTGTTTATCCGTATTGCCGCCGCAGCCAGCGATCATGGTAACGGCTGCGACAGCCAGGGTGCCCGCAGCCAGTGCTTTTTTCCAATTCATGTAAATTCCTCCTTACATCGTGACGTCGATGCCAAACCATTTTTCAGAAATCTTCTTCGACGTACCGTCGTTGTGCATATCTTCCAGTACCTTGTCGATCCGGGCCTTCAGTTCCGTGTCATCCTTGCGCATGCCGACACCGCTGGGGATGTCCGGATAGCCGACGTCGATGATGCGGAAGGGCGCGTTATTCTTCTTGATGAAGTAGGCAGCTGTCGTCTGGGCGACGACAACGGCGTCGATGCGGCCGACTTCCAGGTCCATGAAGGACGTGACGTTATCCGAATACTGTTTCAATTCCTTGAAGGAATCGCGCAGTTCCGGTTCGGCTTCGATGGCTTCCAACCCAGTGCTGCCCTGCTGGGTGCCGACGATCTTGCCGGCCAGGTCGGCCTTGCCCTGGATGGGCGAGTCGTTCTTGACTAACAGGATCTGCGGGCCGTTTTCATAAGGCCGGGAGAAGAGGATGTTCTTTTCCCGTTCCGGCGTGATGGACAGGCCGTTCCAGATGGCATCGATTTTCTTGCTCTTCAGTTCCGTTTCCTTGCTGTCCCAGTCGATGGGCTTAAATTCGACTTCCATGCCCAGGCGCTTGCTGGCTTCCTTGGCCATGTCGATGTCGAAGCCGACGAGCTCGCCGCTTTCATCATGGAATCCGAAAGGCGGGAAGTTATCATCGAGGCCGATGACGATTTTCCCTTTTTGAGCCGTCGCCCCCTTGTCGGTCTGTTTGTCAGCGCCGCACCCGGCGACGAAGGTTGCTGTCAGAAGTGCCGCCATGCCGGCAGCTGCGTATTTTCTCCATTCCATGATTATCCGCTCCCTTGAGATCATCTAGACGTACCGTTGTGTACAAGCCTTATTTTACTTTATTTCGTTAAAAAGATAAAGGCTTTAGGGTATAAAAAATCGGCATGTCTCCATGCCGATTTATGCATACCATACATATGACAGGCGCCGTCAGTGAGCGCTGTCGTCGTCATCGCGCTCATGGGCCTGCTTGATACGGTCGATGATGCGCTGTTTGTTCCGCTTGGAGAGGAACTGCAAGTGGACCGGCAGGACGGCCAGCCCCCCTTCTTCGGCTTCGCCCAGCTGGATTTCCTGCCAGCTGTCACCAATGACGAAGATGTCCTTATACGGGAGGAAGACGAGGCTCCGCTCTTCATGGAACTGATCGTCGTAGAACTCGCGGAGGGACCGGAACTGGCGGCGGACGACGAGGCCTTTCCGGGTGACGTAGCACATGACGTCGTCCTGGCGGTGGATGCGCCACAGGCAGAAAGCCAGGACGGCCCAGTTGTCGAGGTGCTCGACGAGGTGCTGTTCGCCCATCATGAGCCAGAAGAAATAGATGGCCACCAGGAGGAAGAGGACCTTCATGAAGACCGAGAACCACTTGGAGTTCTCATAGGCCGCCTCGACGGGACCGCAGCGGAAGCGCTTTTCCAGGTCCTCGTTTTTCATTTTCTCAGTTTCTTGCTCGTCTTCGGCGCCGTCTTGATGACGACGTTGCGGCCGTCTTTGACGACTTCCAGGGAGATGTCGCCGACGCCGTCCTTGAAGTAAGCCATCTTGATGTCCAACAGGATGGAGCCGACTTTTTCCTGGAGGTCATCCGTGAAGAACTGGCGGCGGAAGTCCGATGCGGTCTGCTTCTTGGCCGACTTTTTGGTCTGCGGCCGGCGGACGCTCACTTCGTCGTCTTCCCAGCCCGTCGTTTCAAAAGTCGCTTCTTCTTCAACGCCCTGGAACATGTCTTCAATGGAGCGGTTCTTGGGAATCTTATGTTTTGCCATGACAATCACCTACTTCTTTTCCATTTTGTCGGATTTTTCCGACGCTTCGTGCATACTATTAAGGGTAATCTTATTAAATTCTTCCGGCGTCTTGTACGTCGCAATCTTCTTGAAGCCGACGCGCAGGCGGCCCCGGTAAGCGGCTACGACCTTGTCGTCGTGGTTCATTTCGGCGATGTAGATTTCCTGGCCGTCGATGCCGATGAGGCGGAAGTTGCCGCTCGGCGAGATTTCACGCCAGCTGCTGGTCGCTCCGTCGAACATGTAGACGACGCCGGTCCTCAGGTTGTCGTAGAAGAAGGTATCCGAGTCGTAGAAGACGGCGATGCGGCCGATGTTTTCTGCCTGGACGTGGATGCGGCGCGTATCGTAGTTGGCATCGGTCCGGTAGATGCGGTATTTATTTTCGCCAACTTGGAGCTTCATGTAAACGACATTGGTCGCTGTCGAATAAGCGACATCGGTAATCTTGCTGTCGACCGGTGCGTCTTCGATAGGCGTATCGAGTTCGCGGTCCGGATAAATCGGGTTGTACTGGGCGATGTAGACGCCGTACTTGCCGTTTTTCCTGTCGCGGCCATACGTCGCGAAGATGGCCAGGTTGCGATCGGGCAGCCATTCAAAGAAAGAAACTTTACGGCCGTGGAGATTGATGCGCTGAGGATCGCTCTTCTTTCCGGCTTCGTAAATCGTGACCCTGTCGTCGACGATGGTCGCCATGAAGCGCTTGTCATAGGAATAGAAGCTGCGGCCGTTCGGTTCCGTCCCTTCGCCCATGGCTTCCTGCTGGTTCGTGCCGCCGATCTGGAAGTCCGACGTCGGCGCAAACAGGACCTGATCGAGATAGAGATAAATAGCAGCCTGGACGGCGATGCCTGCCAGAAAGACTGCGATGAACTTTCGTATTTTCATAGCCTGCCTCCTACTTGACGACGAACGCCGTCGGAATCATGCGTTCACCTAAGAGGTCCGCCGGTTTGTTGATGACTTTGCCGTTATAATACAAGGTCGAGCTGGAACCGCCGTCCAGGTTGGCCGCGATGACCGCGCCTTCTTCATACATGATGTTCTGTATGTCACGCAGTGTCGCCCCGACAGAATAGCCGGGCTGGCGGCCGTCGATGACCAGGAAGAGGACCGTACCGTCCTTGCGCTGGCCGATGGCCGTGCGGGGACCGACGCCCCAGCCGCCGTCGCCGCGGGTAATCATCTTTTCACCGTTGACGATGAGGGCCGGGCCGAAGGAAATGCCTTCGACAACGTCTTTTTCTTTCAATTCGGCCTTGGAGTAATTGCCGACAATGAGGTTGCCATCCTTGGTGAAGCCGACAAATTCATTTTCTTCCTCGTCGGACGCATCCTGGCCGAGGAGATATTTGCCATCGTGGAGGATGAAGCCATAGGGCTGACGGCCCGTGCCGGTCCCGTTGGCATCGTAGAAGCCGCCGGCATTGATGGCAGCTACGGCGCCGACACGTTCGGCGATGCCGCTGGTCGTATCGCCCTTTTCATCCATGTTCTCAGCCGTCGCGACCTGTACGCGGTGCGGATCCGGGATTTCCAGCAGGAATCCCTTGAAACGGCTGGAATCGATATTCTTCAAAGTCAATGTCGAATCGGTACGGGCTTTGAATTTAAACAATTCCTGTTTCGGCGTCGAGCTGATGCCGCCCAAGATCTTGTCGATTTCTTCCTGCGAAAAGAGCCAGGTAATGTACTGGGGATGACGGCTCTTGAGGATGGCCCCGACGACGGTGCGCTTCAGGTTGTCGAACGGTCCGAAGAGGACGACAAAAGGCGATGTCAAGGCGAAGAAAATGGCGACAAAGACAAAAAACTTACCGATTTCTTTTACGTGTTTCCTCATAAGTAACCTCGAAAATAATAAAGTTAGCGTTCTTCATAGTGCGGTGTCGTGACGCGCTGCTTGAAGTTTTCTATGTCGACGGCATTGCCGATCCAGATGCGCTTGACTGCATAGGGGTTGTCCCCGTATTTGGCCCAGCCTGGATCCATGGTGAAGGCCAGTTTGATGCCGGCTGCCTTCAACGCGTCGCCGGCGCTCTTCGTATAGCCGCCATAGGGATAGCAGAAATATTCGTTGGTAATGCCCAACTGTTCCTTGAGTTCAGCCTGGCTCTTCTTGATTTCATCGGCAAAGGTACTGCCCGTCATGTCCGTCGCCCGTTCATGATGATGACTGTGGGACGCGATGGTTAGGCCGGCAGCCTTCATTTCTTTGACCTGCTGCCAGTTCAGGCGCGTCGCCTGGTCCGTATCATAGGTCGGCACGAAGACCGTCCCGGCAAAGCCGTATTCCTTCAAAACGGGCATGACGATGCTGTACGTATCGGGATAGCCGTCGTCAAAGGTAAGGACGACCGGCCGGACCGGTACGGGCTTGTCGTGGACCATATAGTCGTAGAGCTGATCCATGGTGATGGGATGGAAATCATTGTCCTTCAAGAACTTCATCTGTTCCCGGAAGTGCGATTCCAAGAGGACCGCGTCGTTGTCCGGCACATCGCCGATCATGTGGTACATCAGGACCGGGATGCCCTGTTTGGGCACGGCCATTTCTACCTGCGCCGGCTGCGGCTTTTCCGCCTTGGCCGTATCGCCGCTCTGCGTCGGCGTACAGCCAACCAGCATGAAGCAGCAAAGAACGGCCAGACAGGCCAGTTTCCATATACGCAAATTGTACAGCCCCTCTCGTTAAGATTCTTCGCTGTCCCGCCGGGTCACAACGGGCAGCTCGTCGTAATGGCCTGCCAGGAACAAACGGATATACCGTTCGGCATCATCACGGACGGCCTTGTCGGCTTCTACGGAATGGAAGCAGACATTGGGCGTGAGCAGGAATTCCGGCCGGGCGATCATCTTGAGCAGCATCGGGCTCGGATGTTCCATAGATAATACGTCGAGAGCGGCACTGCGGATGTGGCCGTCGTCGACAGCATGATAAAGGGCCGCTTCATCCGCCAGGCCGCCGCGGCAGCAATTGACGAACATGGCCCCTTCTTTCATTTCCTCGAACTGTTCGTCCTGGAAGATGTAACGTGTCGTTTCGTTGAGCGGCATGTGAAGTGATACGACGTCGCTGGTCTGAAGAAGCTTGTCAAAATCGACGGGACGGACACTGCGTTCCATCATGACCTTTTCACTGACAAAGGGATCATAAGCCTGGATCTTGCATCCAAAAGCCTGGAGACGGGCGGCGACGGCGCGGCCGACATGGCCAAATCCGACGAGGCCGATGAGATTGCTGCTGACACGGTGAATGGGCCAGGAAACGGACCCGTATTCCCAACGGCTGTTGGTGCGGATATCGCTCTGGTATTCCGGCAGCTGGCGGATGAGGGCCAGGATCATGGCACACGTATGGTCTGCGATGTCGTCGACACAGTACGACGTATTGTTGATGACCATGACGCCCCTTTCCCGGGCAGCCTCCAAATCGACATTATCCGACCGCGTCGATAAAACGACGATCAATTTCAGATCATCCAATTCTTTCAGAAGGGAAGCCGTAATCGGTTCGGACTTGCAGACGATGATGTCCGCATCTTCGAGCCTGTCGGCCATTTCTTCTTCATCTCCGGGAGGACAATATTCAACGCGCGCTACATCGCGCAGTCTCTCTCCAAAATCATCTTCATCCTGACGTCCTGTCAAAACACTTATGTGATACATTATCACTGCCCCTTTTCTATAAACAAAAGATTTAGACATAAAGATACACCTAATTATATACCATATAAAAGTCAATTAGCAAGTCCCTGCGCCGTCCTTGACGGAATTGTAAAAACTCTGCTATAATAGTTTCGTTATGGAAAGGTGTCCGAGTGGTTTAAGGAGCTAGTCTTGAAAACTAGTGATGCGGCAACGCACCGTGGGTTCGAATCCCACCCTTTCCGCCATTGATTTTAGCAGTGAGCAGGAACGTTTCACACTTTTGAAAACCCTTTTATTTATCGCATGTACAGGGCTTTTTGAGAATGTCAAGCGTTTCCTGCTTTTTCGCATTTTTGCTTAATTCTGCTTATTTTCTGCTTAATCGTTTTGAGCCATGCCACGCTTATTGAATCATCTCTAGTTTCTTCTGCAAATCTTCACGCATGGCATTGGTGACATGTGTATAAATTTGTAGCGTCGTATTCGGATCATTATGGCCGACGCGTTGCATGATGGCTTTCAAGGGCACGTTCATTTCTGCCAGCATACTGATGTGGGTATGCCGGAAAATGTGCGTGCTTATTTTTTTTGCCTGGAATCACCACTTGACGAAGCTTGGTATTGATGAACTGAATATTATAGGGCGCGCCCGTCCTGGTCGTGAAGATATAGCCTCTATCCTTGTATGTACGGCTAATGCAATTCGTGCGCGGCCTCCACAATTCCATGCGCTTATTATCTGCCTGGAACCACTTTAAAATAGCAATGGCCCGGCTGTTCAAGTCAATCGTCCGATAAGAATAAATGTTTTTGGGCGTGCCGCACTGTATGTCTTCCCCATTCCTGGCCGACTTTAAAAGCGTGCCATTAATATTGGCCTGTTTTTTATTTATATCGACGTCCTGCCAGCGCAGGGCCAGTAATTCGCCGCAGCGAAGGCCCGTCAAGGTGATAAATTCCATTGCCAGGGCCAGCCGCGGGGACATTTTGCGAAGCTGTCTGAAACATTCCTGCCTTTCATCTTCATTCAAGAATTTATTGGTTCTTTTCTCCAATTCTTGCGGCGTCGCGGGGCGGCGTTTTAAGGTAAGCTCTTCAAAATCAGATACATCATTGATGTAGCCTGCCTTTTTCGCATACCGCATAATTCGCTTGATGGTAACTAATGTCGTCACGGAATAGGAGTAAGACAGCATTTCTTTATAATACATATTGGAAACAAGTTTTTCGGCCATGGCCGGAGTAAAATCGGCAAACAATAATTCATCGGGTACGCCCCGTTTGATGCGCTTGCAATAGCAGTCTTGCGAATGGCGCGTTTCAATCTTGACCGTTGGTGCAATCGCTTCTTGCCATTCATCGCAAACAGCCGTAAAGAGAAGGTTCTTTTTATGCTTTTGAGCCGCCCCCACGGCAGCTAAACGCTTATCATACTTTTCTTGCAACAGTTGCCGGGCCACTCGTTGAGCGTGCCTCGATTTGCTGTTCATCGTAACGGACAAGGGAATTTTCTTCCCTGTCACCGGATCCGTAAACCGTTCCCGGTATGAGTATCTTGTACCTTTACTATTTTTTAATTCAACCATCCACATAGTAACCCTACCTTTCACGCGTCTTCTTGTATCCCTGCCAGGAATTAAGCAAACTCGTTATGGTTGGTCTATGGGTATACGTCGTAATCTTTATGAATAGAGATATACGGCGTTTTTTTCGTTTTTAGGTAAATTGCATCATGAAAAATAAAAGTGTTATCTTTTTTGATGTTTGATTTTATTCAAAGCCGCTGTATATGACTTTTTCTCCAAATCATATTTAATATGTTTTAATGTAATATTTGGTGAGCTGAAAATATAATTAAAAACAGTCATTTGTAGCGTATAGGCCAATAACGTATCTTTAGCTTTTATATATTCTTTAGAATTAACAGCCTTATGCACTATTTCCATGAACCATTCATTATCGAAAGTAATAAAAGTTAAATCAGAAACGTCAAACATAAATTCCGGGCATTCTGTAAAATCAGGTATCTGCACAGGTTGATTTTCTGGATTGTATGCAATGATAACATGTGAATCTTTCCATCGAAAAACAGTGAAACCATTATTTTTACAAAAAAGCAGCCACTTTTCCAGTTCGTCCGATTGGCTTGGACTATACCCTAAAAGCTCATCAATGGATACATGCAGGGTCTTTGCTATTTTTATTAAATTCTTCTCATTAGGCCATGCTCCACGTTCATAGGGGGCATAGCTAGAATAGGGGATTCCCGCAACTTTAGAAAAAGATTTAGCTTGAGTATATCCAGCTTGTTCCCTAAGCCTTTTTAAATTATCTTTTAATGCCATTAGTAACTCCCTCCTCTTTGTACATAATACATTATTACGTTTTTCTAGTCAATTAAATACGCATATCTATTGACATAATAAGCGTAAATGGGTATTATATACGTAAAGATACGCGTATTAAAATGATAATAGATACGTTATCAGATATTATTTAGGAGGTAACAAAGCATGATAAGCGCAAGAACTGAAAAAGTTGATTTCAATGTTGTCGACAGGCTAATTAATGAAAAATTCATTTCATGGGCCGAACTGGCAAGAATGGCAGGAATTTCAAGCGCCACCATTTTTGCCATAAAAGCCGGGCGACGAAATGCCAGCTTTCGCACAATTCGGAAAATAGCAGACGCTTTAGGCGTTGAACCTAAAGATATTGTAAAAGGATAACGGTGATACTATGAAAGAAATAAAAGATTTAATGTACTACCATTCGGAAATACTGACATCTGAAGAAGAAACTACTATTAAATACTCGAAAGCACGTGCCCTAGATGCCGCTAAGTATCTTGAACGGTTCTGCTTGTATTTTAAATTGGACAACCCTGACTGTCAGGGATGCCCTTTTAATAGTGTCGGCTGCTGCCTGTTGTATATCCCCGAAACCTGGGGCGTCACTCAGAAGTTCCCCAAAAAAGATAACGAATAAAACTTCCCTGCCAGGAATTAAGCAAGCTCATTATGCACCCATATTTGAAAGGAGAATAAAACCATGGAAGTCTATAAATCAAAAAATAATCTCGATTCAATGGTATATGTAAGGCCTTCACAGCTGGCCAAACTCTTGCACCTGTCAAGAACTACTATATGGCGGCTTTTAAACGCCTTTGCTGCTGAAGAAGGCAACGAACACGCAGTTATTGAAATCAGTAAAACGCTGAAACTCGTCCCGCTTTACCGTTTTCAAGAATGGCTTACAAAGCAGGATAAAAAGTATTTGCAAAAATGAAAAATCCTCTGGCGAGTGTGCAGACTCGACAGAGGAAAAAGAAAGCCGCAGCTAACGACTTGTCTATTTGATTATATACGAATTGAGGCGACATGGCAATGAAAGCACTTAAAACCACGGCCCCAGCATATTGGCAAATATGCTTTTATATCGCCTAAAATACTGAGGTGATAAGCTTGGGAAGACAAAAAAACAAATCAATACCGAAGTATGCCGGATCCGGCGAATTTGTTCCTATTACAAAGAAAATGCTTCTTTCCCAGGCCTGGCGGAAAATGACTGCCAATCAGCAACGATTATATGTACTTGGTCGTTTTTGCTGTTTCAACGCAGATCACCCACGCAAAGATTTCCCAGACTTGCTGATGATGCAAAAAAATGATGTATTTTATTTGTCATTTCAAAAGGCCGTCAAAATGGGATTTTATACGAAGAGCAATAAAAAAAGATTTTATGAGGACATGCATCAAATAGAGAATCTAGGCTTTTGGAAAAAGATAACTTTAGCTCCTAGGTACTCTGGTGGCGAACTTTTCCCCCGCGCAGTATATAAAATGACAGCCGATTGGGAAAACTATAAGCCCCCCTAAAGACCGTAAAAAAATTAAAGTGTCGAGTGGGCAAATTGCCCACTACCAGTACGGCAAATTGCCCACTGCTTAACAGTCTGAAACATAAAAATAGACGTCACCGGTACGGCAAATTGCCCACTACCTAAAATGCCATTGCACAGCTCAACCACGGCCACGACACGCATTTTAAGAACGTTCGTTCCCGAGTGGGCAATTTGCCGTACTATCTATATATATAGCCATACCATAGTCAGAAAAAAGAGTCAACTCATGTTTTATTGTATTTATGAAGACAGTAGGAAGGTGAAAACATGGTAGCACTGAATAAATTAAAAGGAAAGTTTGTCGAACAAGGAAAGACGTATGCAGACGCTGCAAAGGTGCTTGGTTGCTCTCGGTCTTCTATTGCTCACAAAATGAATGGGAGAGTAGCGATTACTTGTGATGATGCCATTTTGTTTAGCGAATTATTGGCTCTTACTCCAGCAGAAAAGATTGATATTTTCGGCCTTTGAAACGACTCTGAACAGCACAAGCTTTTGAAAAGGAATGAGGTTCTATCGGCAAAAAACAATCATCACTCGACGTTGCAAGCCGTCCCCCGATGCCTTGCATGGTCAACGCAGAAGACCTTAGAGAGCTTTTAGCAAACAAAAAGGGCCCTCATTATCGCAGCCCAGCGATTTGAAGGCCCATAAGCAGACGAAAGCGAAACGGTCTTGTGTCGTATATGCGCCTTTCGTCCTATACGGACTTTTAAGGCGTTTTATTGTGCCTTTAGTATAAATTTTATCCATGGCATTGTGAAAGTGCGCCAAAATCGCATATATAGCACTTTTCAAGCATTGTCAAACAAAAAGGAGGATTCCATCAAGATTCGGATGGCAATCCCCCCATATCAAAATCAAGCTTTGATTCAGCCCTCTAACAATGGACATTTCGACAATATTGTATCTATATGCTTTATTAAGGCGTTTTTATTATATCGTCGCTACAGACTCCAGCCACGATACATTTCTTCTTCAACCTGTTTCAGTTTATCTTTCTTTTGACTATGATCTTCGTCATCCCACCAGGCCTGATAGCGACCGTGAGTATCTTCGACAGCTTTTTCCAGGAACTGATTGATTTTTCCCAAGACTTCCGTCTGATGCTGTTGATTGACAGCTTCCGCATGAGGCAGATAACGATTTTCCTTCCCTCGCGAAAGAATTGTTTTCTTGGCATCACCATAGAGTCGAACAGTGTCTTTAGTTTGGAAAACATCGAGAATTTCCCTTCCATCGGGTCCCATAGTCAGCGTATACACAGAGGCTCGGCCTTTTTCGACGGTATCTCCCAAGAGGAGGGCCGTCTTTTTTTGTGGCTCCCTTTCCCCTGCTGGTATATCACGCAAGACCACATAGGCCCGTCCATTTCGTGACAGGATCCGGAAATCTTTCAACGGCTTGCTGCCTTCCAGCTTGCTGTGACGCATGACGAGTCTCGGCAGCTGCCGTGAATACAGGATAGTATCCGAATCCGGGACGTTTTCTTTGAGTTCGGCAGCTTTTTCCAAGTATACCTTTTCCTGGTTCTTGGCCTTGATGACTTCACGGTAGATCTTCTTAGCTTCTTCTTGGACAGCTTTATTCTGCTGGGCCAGTTCGTCTACAATGCATTGGATATTGCCTTCCTTATTTCGTAGTTCTTCGTTATAAGCCTTCAACTGTTTTTCCATGGCCTGTTTTTGGCGCAGTTTGTCCGAATAAGCCAGATAGAAGTCCTTTTTTTCTTCATACGGGACGTCTTTCAGTTCGATATATTTCTTTTCTATCGGCTTGAGTTCTTCCAGGATGCGCTGATGACGTTTCTTCAGATTATGATAGTCTTTGCCAACGACACGTTCGATAGCTATGTTTCTAAATAAGCGTTCTGGTATGACTCTAGCCTTGATTTCTTTATATTCTGCCAGCTGTTCCGCCTGTTTCTTGGCCTGTTCCTTAGCCCGTGCCTTCAGTCCAGCATAGACATCATTTGCCGTGACAACAATCGGTTCATTAGCCAGTTCTTCTGCCTGTTCATCATCGGCTTCGACAGCCAGCTTGGCTTCCATTTCCATGATTTCTTCATGACGGATGCGCTGTTCTTCCAATTCGATTTCCTTCATGACCCGGCGCAACACCTTATCAATGGCAAAACAGGTGATTTTTTGTTCCACGACGCTGTCATCTGTATCCGTTACCGTGGTTCCAGCTTCATCACTATCTACAGAGTCCGTCTGTTCGTCGATTTCCTTTACCCGTTCTTGAATCCGTTCCATAACCTTCGGGTTCTTATAGGCTTCTCCTAAATGAGGCGCAGGAGTCCTGTCCAACTTTTCAGCTTCTTCAAAACGGCCCTGTGCTAGCAAATCCTGCCGCTGAGTTGCCAGGGATTTTTCGCTGATTTCCTGATTTAGACCCAGTTCCTTGAATTTGCGATTGACGATGTCAGCCCACATCTTGCGCATGGCAATATTTCCATGTCTGTCATGATAAAATCGGTCGGCCCGATACCCGGAGCAAGGTTCCCCATATTGATTGACGGCATACTGCTTGAAATACATATCCGGACCAAGGGGACGGTCTTTTTCTATGCTTTTTTCACAGAACATAAGGTGACAGTGAATGTTCCGGTGGTCAGGATCATAGGCAGCTTCTTTGTCATGAATGGCATAGGTAAAGGCGTGATTCTTACCGATTCCGGATTCCTTCAGAAACTCTTCGACTAAGGCGATATTGTCATCTAGGCTCAATTCTTCCTGCAATCCCATGCGAATTTCACGATATGCCCGGCCTTTGATACGACGGTTGGCTTCGGCAGCATCCCAGAATTTTCCAGCATCCTGTGCCCATTCCGGCAGGTTCCCAGAACAGGTGAAGACCAGGTCTTCCTTCTTGCCCTTCATATTGGCATAGAGTCCCTCACGACATATGTAGTCATAATGTGCACGCGTATTTATTTTTGTTCCGTCTGCCCTTGTTGCATGGGGATGATTGCCAAAATAATAGAGTGCCATAGCCCACCTCAAAAGATTATAGAAAATTTATAAATAGCATTTCATGTATTGACAGGCCACTTGTGGCCTACGCCGCAGGCGTCCTCCGAAGGAGGCCCTTTCCGCTGCTGGAAAGCGCATGACCACGTCTCGGAGAGACATGGGTAAATGCGCATCCAATTATTTTTGATTCTTTCCTTATGCCTTTATTATAGCATTCGCCATTGAGATTATCGAGATAATTTTTATAAAGCAAAAAAAGCCCGGCATTGATTGCAGGGCTTCTAGCGAACTCATGATTATGCTGTTTGTGCGTTATCCAACGGGTCCTTTACGACTGGCGAATCGTACACAGTAAAGGGGTCAATATCTATACACCGTGTTTCGTCGCGATTCCCCTCCAAGTCCCAGGCAACAGTACCGTTCAATACAGTCATGCACGAGCGAAATGTATTTAAATCCTGTAACTTTTGAAAAACGCCGGGCTGAGTAATTAATTGGGAAGCATTATATTGCCGTACGGTTCCATCATTAAAATATACGAAGATAAAATAACCTTCACCAGGAATGGCTTGTAAAACTTCCGGAATGAAATCGTTCATAAAATCACCCCTTTCTCATTGGCGGTACGGGGACGGGTTCCTTTCCATCTTTAACCAGTTCCCAGTTCTGCATAAGCTCATCTTGATACATCACACACCAAGCTAACACGATTTTTAATTGCCGATTCGGTAAGAACCCACGAATAATACAAGCATTTTGTATATCAATCAAGGCTTTATTTCCTGCGTATTCTGCATGGATATGTGGCGGATTATGGTCGCTATAATAAATAGTGATACGGATACCAAAGAACATACTAATCAAAGGCATTAGGTACACATCTCCCCCCCAACAATCTTTTTTCCATTATATCACATTCACCTATTTTTATCGAAAAAATCGACCATATAAAAAGCCCGGCAAAATAAACCGGGCTACCTGGCAGAGATAACAAAAAGCGCAATAAATATGATAACTGCTTATTTCTTGCTTAATTTATAAAAATATTGATAAAAAGCAGAGTAAATAAGGCATTGTATTACCCTTTCCGCCAGCTTCCAAAAAGGGCTGTCGCACATGCGACAGCCCTTTTTGAGTTGCCGGTTTACCCTGTTGAGCCGGCGAAGCC
>ULRS01071242.1_pt1 | contig 36179 bp, 36 predicted proteins | sample 1955671 | NCBI WGS metagenome assembly ULRS01 (sample SAMEA4835689, study PRJEB28245) | human gut metagenome | biome: gut microbiome; material: fecal sample | place: Denmark | collected 2008
GTTTTTTAGTGAGTCGTGGTCAGTGGTTAAAAGATCAGGTTGTAGAACCCGACCCCGGCCAGCAGGGTCAGCACCACCAGGATGCCCAGAGCCCAGCCGGTCAGTTCCATGAACAGCTTCATTTCTTCATCTTTTTTCGCCGTCCCGCTTTCGTCCGCCATCAAAGTGGCCATGATCAGCCCCCCGCCGGTTGTGGATATGGGGCTGATGCCGGTGATGGTCCCGCCGATGACCACCATGGACCCCAGTTCAACCGGGTTCACACCCACGGATTGTCCCAGGGAAGCCACGGTGGGAAGCAGCGTGGGGAACACCACGCCCAGGCCGGAGGAGAACAGGCTCATGACCCCTGCCGTGCAGGCCATGACCGCCGGAGCGGTATAACTGTTCATGAAGGTGGACAGGGCCGCCGTCAGCAGCTTGATGCCCCCGGTCTTGATCACCAGATTCATGAGGGTACTGACGCCGGACACCATGAGCAGCACACCCCAGGGGATGGCCTTCAGGCTGTCCTTTTCCGAGGCTGCATGGCACATGAGCAGTATGGCGCTGACGGAGAAGCTGGTGAGCCCCACATTCTGTTTGAACGCAATGACCAGCACAGCCATGACCAGGAGTCCCAGCAGGGACAGCAGCTGCTGCCCGGTGAATCCGGACAGTTTCTCTTCCGTCCCCTTTTCCGGCATCTGGATCCGGTAGCCCTTGTAGTAGACAAAAGCTGCCAGGGCGATGAGGATGCCGCTGATCATCTGGGCCGTATAGATGGACCGTACCGCAGCCACCGCATCCAGCCCGCTCTGCCGCAGCAGATCATAGGATAGCAGTCCTTCCGGGGTAATGGGACTCATGCGCCCTCCGAAACAGCCGCTGCACCCGATGATGGCCAGCATCAGAGGGTTGTAGCCCCGGGCCCTGGCCAAAGGGATGGCAATGGCCGGCATGATGGCCAGCAAGGGAATGGACCCCGGCCCGATTCCGGTAAGCAGGGCTCCCATGAGGAAGACCGCGATGGGAATCAGGTATTTGTTGCTGCCGGCCAGGCTCACGATTTTCCGGGCCAGCAGTTCGATGGTACCATTCTTGTTCAGGATGCTGAACAACAGGGTGACGCCCATCAGGTTGATGAACAGATTGGGCTTGAATCCCTTCAGGATTTCTCCATCCGGTATCCCGGCCAGCTTCCCGATGATCACGGCAAAGAAAATGCACACCAGTCCCACATTGGTTTTCCGGAAAAAACCGATGGCAATGGCCACCGCCAGCAGCAGCAGTGAAATGATTCCCAGATTCATTTTTCTTCCTCCTTACCGGAACACAACCGTGCAGGGGCTTTCCGTCTGCACCGTTTGTCCCGTTGCTTCCAGCCCATTTCCTGCCGGTGCAAAGAATTTCAAGGTATCGCTGTCCATATTGGCCACCAGCAGATTCCCGTCCGGACACAGGGTCATGAACCGGGGGGTGAAACCGCCGCAGTTCACCCATTCCGGATCTTTCAGCATGCCGGTTTAGGGATCGATGGCATAGATGGCCACGGATTCCTGTCCCCGGAACGTGCCTGCATACCCTTCTCCTTCAGGAGGGATCCCCTCTTTGATCCGGTTGGACACATACACATGGCTGCCATCCCCGCTCAGGACAATGGCACTGGCCATATTGGGCCCCACATAGGTATCCTGCAGCGTGGGCACCACCTGCTTCGGCGTCAGGATACCCTTTTGGTCATCAAAATCGAAAACCCGCAGGGTACTGGTTTTTTCATTCACCAGATACACATGCCTGTTATCCCTGGAAAAGACCAGATGGCGGGGTTCATCATATTTCCGTGCCTCGGTAAAAGAAATCCGGGTGAGTCGGCCCGTTTCCTGATCCACTTTCAGGACCCATACCCGGTCATACCCCACGCCCCGGGCCTGGGTGGGCACCAGGAGGAAATTTCCCGTCCGGTCCAGTACGCAGGCGTGGGCATGGGAAACGCCACCTTCTCCCGGTCCTTCAAAATGTTCCACCTGTACCGCTTCCCCCAGGCTGCCGTCTCCCCGGATGGGAAGGCTGGCCACTGCACCGCCCTGGAGGGTGGCCACGAACAGGAACCGGTTGTTGAAGGAAGGCACCGCATAGACCGGGTTCTTCCCCTGGGCATCCACGGTATTGAGGTATTCCAGTTTTCCATCTGCCAGGACCTTGAAGGCGCTGACTTCATGGGCATCCCCGTGTACCGCATACAGATGGGCTTTGTTCCGGTCAAAAACCAGCCAGGCCGGATTGTCCAGGGTCCTGGTTATGTCTTCCAGCTTCCAGCTGCCCTGGTCATCGATGGCATACACGGAGATCCCTTTGCCGTGGGCATACCGCCGGGCTGTGGTCCGGCATCCAACATAGGCGTAGTACATGGCGATCCCCCCTTACTTTCCTTCTGCCAGTCTGGCTTTATAATACCGGAGCTTGCCCCCGGCCAGGAGGATTTCCACTTCCTGGTCCGTCAGTTCCAGTTTCACGGTGAATTCCGTGCCTTTGGTCAGATCCTTCACCTGGATTTCCTTCTTTTTCATCTGTTCCCGGAGCCCTTCGATACGCAGGGTATCCTCCAGTTCGATTCCCTCATAGGCAGCCGGGTCGGCAAACACCGCCGGGATGACCCCATGATTGATCAGATTCCCCTTGTGGATCCGGGCGAAGCTTTTGGCCATGACCATCTTCACTCCCAGATACATGGGGGTAATGGCCGCATGTTCCCGGGAAGACCCCTGTCCGTAGTTTTCTCCGCCCACAATGAAGCTCTTTCCATCTTTCTGGGCCCGTTTGGCAAAATCCGGATCGTACCGGCAGAAAGCATACTGGGCCATGGCCGGCATGTTGGACCGCATGGAAGAGAACTGGGCACTGGCCGGTGTGATGTCGTCGGTGGAAACATTGTCCCGGGCCTTCAGGCTGACCCTGGCTTCCAGGGTTTCTTCCGGCGGATCGGCCACCGGCAGGGGTTTGATGTTGGGGCCCCGGACAATGGGTACATCCTTGCCGTCTTCCGGCGGCAGCAGGAACAGATTGTCGTTGATGGGATAAGTTTCCGGCTCTTTCACATCGCCCAGTACGCTCACATCCTCCATGACCTCCTGGGGCAGGGCCAGGGTCCCTTTGACAGCAGTGGCCGCCGCCACTTCCGGGCTTACCAGATACAGGCTGGCATCCGCAGTGGAACTGCGTCCCTTGAAATTCCGGTTGGACGTCCGCACCGAAATGCCCTTGCTGGAAGGAGCGATGCCGATGCCGCAGCAGGGGCCGCAGGCGAATTCCGTGATCCGGGCACCAGAATCCACCAGATCGGCAATGACCCCGTCCTGGAGCAGCCGCAGATAGATCTGCCGGGAGCTGATGCCCAGCACCAGACTCACATCCGGATTGATTTTATGCTCCTTCAGCACCAGGGCCACTTTTTTGAAATCACTGTAGGACCCATTGGTGCAGCTGCCGATGAACACCTGCTGGACCGGGATTTTGGGCACATCGGCCACTTTCATCACGTTGTCCGGCATATGGGGGCAGGCCACCAGGGGTTCCAGGGCATCCAGATCCAACTGGATTTCTTCGTCGTAGCCGCATCCTGCATCCGGCAGCCATTCCGTATAATCCTGTTCCCTGCCCTGGGCCTTCAGGAAAGCCCGGACCTGTCCATCTGCCGGGAATACGGAGGTGGTGGCGCCCATTTCCGCGCCCATATTGGCAATGGTCAGCCGTTCGGGAATGGACAGGGTTTCCACACCTTCTCCCACATATTCATAGACCTTGCCCACGCCGCCTTTCACCGTGGTCCGGCGGAGCATTTCCAGGATGATATCCTTGGCGGCGGTTCCCGGCCGGAGCCGGCCCTTCAGGTTCACCTTCACCACCTTGGGCATTTTCATCACATAAGGGAATCCGGCCAGGGCCACGGCGATATCCATGCCCCCTACCCCGATGGCCAGCATCCCCAGGGCTCCGCAGCTGGGCGTATGGCTGTCGCCTCCCAGGAGAAGAGTTCCCGGCTTCCCGAACCGGCTGCACTGGAGAGCATGGCAGATGCCGTTCCCGGCTTTGGACAGTACCAGCCCGTATTTCTGGGCGATGGACTGGAGATAGATATGGTCATCCGGTGTCTTGTTGTCGATCTGGAGCAGGTTGTGATCGATATAGCTGACGGACAGTTTGGTCCGCACCCGGTCCAGGTCCAGGGCTTCAAAAGCCAGATAGGCCATGACCGCATTGATGTCGTGGGTCAGGGTCTGATCCACCGTCACTTTGATTTCCTGGCCCGGCACCAGTTTCGCCGGTTCTGCCAGATGGGCCGCAAACAGTTTCTGCGTCAGATTCATTGCCATGGAAAGCACACTCCTTTGATTCCGTCTGTAAATTTTCATAGCTTCAGTAATATTTCATACTATTCTCACTTTTTCCTTGTCTATACTGTATCATGTACGCTTCCTTTTGTATAATATTAGATTATGATATACTTATAATATCAAGTTATAAGGAGTGGATGCCCATGGATTCCCGCGACCTGGAATATGTAATGGCCATTGCCCGGACCGGCAGCTTTTCCCAAGGGGCCCAGATGCTGTTCATCAGCCAGCCGGCCCTGAGCCAGTACATCCGGAGGCTGGAAAAAAATCTGGGGGTGACCCTGTTCTACCGCAGCCGGAACAAGGTGGAACTTTCCCCGGCCGGCGTCTACTACGTAAAAAAAGGACAGGCCATCCTCCGACAGATGCAGGCCCTGGAACAGACCATGCGCCATTGGCAGCAGGAAGAACAGCGGCAGCTGAGCATCGGAGTTTCCCAGTTCTACGGCAAATGGTTCCTGACCCCCTACCTCCAGAACATCCAGAAAAGCCTTCCCCAGTACCAGGTCCGCATCGTGGACGGGGAATCCCGGCATCTGGAGCTCCTGATGATCCAGCGGAAGCTGGACTTTGCCATCTATCCGGCGCCGGTGGTCCATCAGGAAATCCACTTCCTGCCTCTGGGAGAAGAAGAGATCCTTTTTGCCTTCAGTGAAGAGAATCCGGAGGCCATGGCCCTGCTGGCCCAAGCGGACAAGGACGGGTTCCTGGATCTCCGGTATTACCGGCATTTTCCCTTCGTCCTGCCCAAGGAAGGACTGAAAATGCACAAGGCGGCCCTGAACATCTGCCGTCATCTGGGCTTCCAGCCCCAGTCCGTCTATTCTTCCGAGAATCTGGATACGGTCTATTCCCTGGTGAACCACAACTACGGGGTGGGATTCCTGCCCGATGTGATTGCCCGGAATTACAATCCCCGGACCAATCATGTGCGCTTTTTCCATTTCAAAAGCCGCAGCAATCACCGGACCATCGGCCTGGCCTTCCGGGAGGATTCTCCGCTCCGGGCCCTGGCTCCCAAACTGGTCCGGGCCATCAAAAAAGGGACTGCGGTCTGAGCCACAGTCCCTTTTGTCTTTATTTTGCTTTTTTCATCCGGTTGTAATTGATCAGGCAGCCGGCCTTGATGATGGCCCGTTCCTCTTCCGTCAGCGGTTTGCTGTACAGGGTCAGGGGCACGGTGCCGCTTTCCTTCACCACATAAGCCGGAATGGTTTCCAGATCCCCGTCCAGGGCCTTCCGGATTTCCGGCACGTAGATCCAGTCCCCCACTTCGAAGTCCGTGGGTTCTCCCTTCAGGTGGAAGGGCAGCATCCCCCAGTTGATCACATTGCTCCGGTACCGTTTGGTGGCGTAATCCTGGGTGATGTTGGCCAGGCCTCCGATCACCCGCTGGCAGCTGGCGGCCTGTTCCCGGGCAGATCCGTCACCGGGTTTGTTGGCATACACCATGGACCCGATTTCCGTATTGGCCAGGGTGGCACTGCCCGGCAGTCCCTGTACCCGTGCCAGCACCTTGTCCACTTCCGGCAGGTCTTTTCCGGCTTCCCGGGCCAGTTCCAGTTCTTTAACGGCCTTGGTCCGTCCCACGTATTCCGGATCCCGGCGACTCAGGGTGAATTCCGCCAGCCCCATGGGGTTGGACCGGTAGGAAGAAGTTTCCCCGGAAGGGATCAGTTCATCGGTGGTGGTCACCGGGTCCAGGATCTTGGAGCACACCTTCAGCAGGATATTGTCCCCCAGAGCCGGCATTTCCGGCCAGTCCTTGATATTGGGTCCGTAGAACAGCTCCTTTTCCGGTTCCGGATTCCCGAAGCCGTTATACACCCGGGCCTTGTAGGCACTGTCATCGAAATGGTAGGCCGGCACGTTCCCGAACGCATCAGCGAATTCTTCTGCGGAAGTCAGCCGGCCATTGTTGGCGGCAGTGGCGGCGATGCTCCGGGCATCCATGAGGGCCACGGCAGCCATCTGGCCCTGGCCCGGTTTGGACCCTTCCCGGTTGGGGAAGTTCCGGGTGGTGTGGCGGATGGACAGACCATCGTTGTTGGGGGTATCCCCCGCCCCGAAGCAGGGTCCGCAGAAGGCAGTCTTCACAACGGCCCCGGCAGCCATCAGATCGGTGAGCATGCCCTTTTTGGCCAGATCCATGTACACTGGCATGGAGGAGGGGTATACGTTCAGGGTGAATTCCCCGCTGCCGATGGCTCTGCCCCGGAGCAGGTTGGCGGCTTCCACCACGTTCACATAGTTGCCCCCGGCACAGCCGCCGATGACACCTTGCTGGACCTGGAGTTTCCCGTCATGGATCTTGTCCGTCAGGCTGTAGGCAGCACGGCCCTGGGCCACTTCCGCCGCCTTTTTTTCCGTTTCCCGGAGGATGTCCCCCAGATTGGCGTTCAGTTCGTCGATTTCATAGGCATTGGAGGGATGGAAGGGCAGGGCGATCATAGGTTTCACCGTGGACAGATCCACCTGGACGCAGCCGTCATAATAGGCCACTTCCGCCGGATCCAGCTTTTTGTAGTCCCCCTCCCGGTGGTGTTCCTTCAGGAAGGCCCGGGTATCCTCATCAGTCCGCCAGATGGAGGACAGGCAGGTGGTTTCCGTGGTCATCACGTCCACCGCATTCCGGTAGTCGGTGGTCATGGAGGAGACTCCGGGGCCCACGAATTCCATCACCTTGTTCTTCACATAGCCGTTTTTGTACACTGCCCGGCAGATGGCCAGGGCAATGTCGTGGGGTCCCACCCAGGGTTTGGGGCTGCCGGTAAGGTATACGGCCACCACACCGGGATAGGGGTTGTCCCAGGTATCCTTCAGGATCTGCTTGTCCAGTTCGCCGCCCCCTTCGCCTACGGCCATGGTCCCCAGAGCCCCGTACCGGGTGTGGGAGTCGGACCCCAGGATCATCTTCCCGCAGCCGGCGTGCATTTCCCGCATATACTGGTGGATGACGGCCATATGGGGCGGTACGAAGATGCCTCCGTATTTCTGGGCGGCGCTGAGGCCAAACATGTGGTCATCCTCGTTGATGGTCCCCCCTACGGCGCACAGGGAGTTGTGGCAGCAGGTGAGGATGTAGGGCATGGGGAAATTTTCCATGCCGGACGCTTTGGCGGTCTGGATGATCCCCACGTAGGTGATGTCATGGCTGGTCAGGGCATCGAAGCGGATTTTCAGATTGTCCATGTCCCCGTTCTGGTTGTGGGCTTTCAGGATGCCATAGGCAATGGTGCCCTTTTTGGCTTCTTCCTTTTGGATTTTCCGGCCCAGGGTTGCTTCTGCCCGGGACAGTTCTTCTTCCGGGATGATTTCGTTGCCATGGACCAGGTAGGCCCCGTTCTTGAACAGATTGATCATAATGAATTTTCTCCTTTTCTCTGCAGCTTATTTTCTGATGTAAATGGTGCCGTCCATAATCCGGCGGGCCGTCCGCTGGACAGCCACCCCTTTTACATCCAGGTTCCCTTCTTCCCGGACTTCCAGGTCAGGATAGACGTTCATCACTCCGCTTGGGTGCCCCAGCCGGATGGCCTGCCGGCCTTCAGGCTGTCTGCCCAGTGTCTTTTCGATGATGGACCCCTGTACGAAAGCCGCCACGGCAATGGAACTGGCAGCAGTCAGGGGGCAGGCTTTGTGGCACTTGAACACCGAGATGACCCGGGCGCACAGATCCATCTGGCCGGCATCCACCCGGTTCCCGGCAATATCCGTATAGGAAACCGGTGCCGTGAAGAAGCCCACTTTGGGCACCGCCGGGGAATGGGCTGTGGCATCTTCCAGATCCCTGGCAAAGCCCATTTTCACAGCAGCCGCTCCCCGGATTTTTTCCAGCAGAGCCGATGCTTCTTTGTCCGCATCCACCTGTGCCGGCAGTTCCGTACCCTGGAGGCCCACATCTTCCGCCCGGACCAGGACCAGGGGATTGGATACATCCAGGATGGTGGCTTCGATTTTCCGTCCGTCGATTTCCAGCACATCCAGTGCTTTGCCCGTGGGCAGCAGTTTCCCCGTCTTGGCCCCTGCCGGATCCAGGAAATTCACCTTCAGTTCCGCAGCGGTTCCATCGATGCCGGCAATATGGCAATCCCCCTCCTGAGCAAAAGTGTGGGTCCGGGGATCAATGGGGACGGTCACATTGATATATTTATCCGTATTCTTGTTGAGCATCCGGACGGTGGTCACCGGTTCCACAATGGGGACCATGCCCTCTTCCACCGCATAGGCCGGCACCGCAGCGGTCATATTGCCGCAGTTGCTTTTGTAATCCACCTGTTTCTTTCCTACAATGACCTGGCCCACCAGGTATTCGATGTCCACATTGGGCAGGGCGCTCTTCCAGATAATGACGATTTTGTTGTTGGACGATACCGTCCCGCCCATCCCGTCCATCTGCTTGGGATCCGGATTCCCCATGACCTGGAGAAAAATCTCATCCCATTCCTTGGAATCTTCCGGCAGATCTTCCCGATGGAACAGGCAGCCCTTGCTGGTCCCACCCCGCATATATACCACAGGAAACTTTCTCATCGTATAAAACCTCTCTTTCTGATTACAGGAACTGGAAAATAAAACTGCCCACCAGGAGGACAATGGCCCCGCCGATCCGGGAGGAAATCTGAGCGTAACTCATCAGGTCCATCCGTCTGCAGGCACCCAGCACGGCCATATCTCCTGCACCGCCCATGTTGGCCATGCACAGTCCGGCTGTAATGGCGCTTTCAATGGGATAGAAGCCCACCAGCGAACCAAAAGCTGCGGAACCGATGACACAGCCCAGAACAATCAGCAGCACCATAATGAAATTGGCAACGCTCAGCACACCCATCATCTTGTTGAAATCGATCAGGGTGACACCGCATCCGGCCATCATGGCCCAGACCAGCCGGCTGGCGCAGAACTGCTGTACCCGGTGGCAGGCTTCCTTCGTTCGTTCCGGGATCAGGTCCAGCACATTGGCCAGGGTGGCAAATATGATCATGTAGGCAAAATTGGGAATGGCCACTCCAAAGACCGTGGGCAGGACTTTTTTCGCCACCAGCTGGGCCAATACGAAGAAGGCCCCGATCAGGAAAATGGCTGCACCAATGTCTTCCATTTTCAATTCCCGGTCCACTTTCTTCTCTTCGGCAATTTCCGCCTCCACCGCTCCCTGTTTCTGTTTCATCAGCTGGCCATGTCCCGTCCACTGAGGAATGACCCGGCCTACATTGTCCAGGATCACGGCGAAAGCTACGGCCGCCAGATTTCCCACGGCCAGGATGGCCATGCAAAAACTCAGGTAGGCGGAAGAATCTTTGCCCGTCACATCCTGATAGACCTGGGCCATAGGGATGGCGCCAGCCCCGGCACCACCGCCCATAATGGGCAGGACATAAGCCGTCAGGGTTTCCACGGGAGAGATCCCAAACAAGATCCCTCCGACGACACCCAACAGAGCAGCGCCTCCCAATGACGCCAACAGGGCCGGAAGATACAAAAGACTGGATTTCAGCAGGACCTTTCTTTCGATTCCCAACAGGCTTCCCACCACCTGGGCACAGATGAATACGTTCAAAAAATTGTAGGTATTCATCCATCCCTTGGAAACAGTCAGGATGTTTTTGGGCATCAGATTGTTGTATACCAGAATCCCGCAGCCCAGGAACGCCAGCACGGCTCCGCCTCCGCAGTACTTGTTCCAAACAGGAAGCCGTTCTCCCACTTCACCGAAGATGGCACCCAGGGTGAACATGACAGCGATGCCTCCAATGAACTGATTGGGAATGATGTTCAGGCAGGCAGAAATCAGAACGATTACAGAGAAAAACGTGAAAATCCGCCAGTCCATACCATAAAGCTTAAACGTGGTTTCTTTCATGACCTTATGCCTCCTGTCCGGAATTGGAAAAGCCAAAAAGTTTTGCAGGATTTTCCACCAACGTTTTATAAACCGTTTCTTCATCCTCTGCCATATCGAACAGAGCATCCAGCAACGCGCTGTCATCGGGGCAGGGTTTCCGTTTGCTGTACCGGTTGGGATGGGGCCAGTCCGTTCCCCACAGCAACCGGTTGGGATTGGCCTTGACGTATTCCCGGCCTATGGCCAGGGTGTCTCCATAATTTTCCTCCCCACTGTCAAAATACCAGCCGGAAAGTTTGACCCAGGCCCTTCCCTGATCCAGCCAGTCACAGATCATCCGGAATGCGGGATGACTGGTCCCTGTCCCTGCAGGCAGGTGTCCCCGATGGTCAAGGACCAGCTGTACAGGCAGATTCTCGAAAAATCTCCGTTTCTCCACCAGAAGATCCGGATCCATCCACAGACAGACACACCAGCCATATTCCGCAACCCGTTCCACCAGTCTGCGGATTTCTTCCCAATCGCCTTTATATCCGCAGTTCATGTTGAACCGGATGCCCCGTGCGCCTTTCCGGTGAAGGGCCGCCAGCTGGGAATCCATCACCTGGTTGTCCAATACCACAATGGCCCGGGTATTTTCCACACCCAGTCTCTGGACCGCATCCATGGTGCACCGGTTGTCCAGGCCATAAGCAGAAGGCTGCACCACCACACTTCGGGCAATGCCCAGTTTATCCTTCAGCAGACGGTAGCATTCCACGTCAGCCGGAGGTTGGTTTCTCACATCCCCCGGTACATAAGGGAACCGGACGGGATCATAGATGTGATGATGGCAGTCACAAGCTCCCAGCGGGATACGATTTCGGGGAAAAGTCTTCCCTCCGCAGTAAGGCACCTGCTCTCTCCGTTTTTCCATTTTTCCTCCCTCATTTCTTTCCGTTCAAAATCTTCCTTCTGTCAGGTATTACATTAAATGATTTTTCAAACAATTTCCAATACTATTCCTCCCATAGGAGTTATATGATATTTTTTATGATTCATGGCAAGTTATATGTTTACTGTATGATTTTCCGGAGAACCAGCGGGCTCATCGTTGGTCGTCCATCCTTCATCGTTTTGGATGCCAAATGCCAGGCATTCGCCGTTGAACAACCCTCTGGGCGGCACTCTGCACTTGATTTCTGTCGTACAAATACAAAAAAACACCAAAATTGTACCCCTTACCAGGTACGATTCTGGTGTTTTTCTATAGCAGTACGGCTGTCTTACAGCCAAAGGCTGGCGATGTAGGTGGCCAGCAGCCCTCCCAGGGACATGAAAACGTTGCCCAGGGACAGGGTTTTCAGCCCGGTCTTCATATCGAATCCCATGCAGTTGGTATAGACCCAGAAAGCGGAGAATATAAATCAGGTCAGGAGCTGAGCCTGACCGCCATTGCGGAACAGCTGGGCATCAGCCGCACCCCCGTACGGGAAGCCTTTCAGACCCTTGCCGCAGAAGGATTGATCACCCTCAGGAAAGACCCTGGGAGCAAACCTGAAAGAGGTTTCTTTTGCTGACGGACCGGTGATCCATTCTCTGGATCATCCCAAAAAGCCAGAAGGAGGCATTGCCATCCTCTACGGCAATCTGGCTCCCAAAGGCGCTGTAGTAAAGAAAGCCGGAGTAAAGCCATCCATGTACCAGTTTACAGGGACTGCCCGGGTATTCAACTATATGGAAGATGCCTGCCGGGCCATCCAGGCAGGGGAGATCCCTGCCGGCACCGTCATCGTCCTGCGTTATGAAGGCCCCAAAGGAGGCCCCGGCATGCGGGAGCAGCACATGGTCACCTCCCTGCTGGTAGGCCGGGGCATGGATGAAAGCTGCGCTCTGATTACCGATGGACGGTTCTCCGGTTCCACTCGCGGTCCCGCCATCGGACACATCTCTCCCGAAGCCGCTGCAGGGGGGCCCATTGCCACTGTACAGGACGGAGATACCATTACCATAGACATTCCCGGGAGAAAGCTGACCCTGCACCTTTCTGCCGAGGAAATCCAAAAACGGTTAGCCCAGGTACAGCTCCTCAGGAAACCGGCAACACCGGCGCTTCAGAAATATGCGGCACTGGTTACCAGTGCCGACCGGGGTGCCATTCTGGAAATTCCCGAATGCCTGAAATAAGCTTCTCAACGACTGACAACATAGAGACCATTTCTGCCTTCTTGTCCTGGGTCCTCTCACACCCTGCCCCAATGAACCCGTTCCGGACGGGCTTCCTCCAGGGTCCTGGGCCGCTGTTTCTTGACCTCATGGCCCAGGGCCAGGATGGCCTCCACTTCCACCCCTTCCGGCAGATCCAGCAGACGTGCCAGATACTGATGGGATGTAAGACACTGACCGTCCGCCCCTTTTTCCTCAGCCGTCATATGACGCACCTGGACCCAGCAGCTACCCAGTCCCAGTTCCGCTGCCTGGAGCATCATGGCCATCATGGCCACCGAAGCGTCTTCCACCCAGGCATGGGATTCCACTCTCCCCATCACCACAATGGCCGCCGGCGCCTGCTCCAGCATCTGGCCAAAACGGGGTTTGCAGTGGGCCATGGCCTTCAGGACGGTCCGGTCCTCCACCACCAGAAATTCCGTGCTGTGCAGGTTCTTGCTGCTGGGAGCCATCAGCCCCGCCTTCACGATTTTCTCCAGATCCTGCCGGCTTACCGGCTGTTCCGTGTACTGCCGCACACTCCGCCGGGCCGCCAAAAGATCAAATAGTTCCATATGCGTCCCCTCCTTTTCCTCTATTATCCAATTCTTTGGCAAAATGAGCAAGGAGGGGCGGATTTTTCTTATCTCTTTTCCACAGTCTTTGTGGCGATCACATCCGCTCCCAGTCCCAGTACAAATGTATAACTATACTGCGATGAAGGTTTTACCGAGAACTTATTGACACATACTTTTGTGAAATATATGTAAATCTCTTTCTCTTTTTCGTGTATAATAATTTTTATACACAAAAACTTTAGGAGGAGACTCATCATGTGGAAAAAATACCAAAGTATACCGTTGATCTACAAAATGGTAACAGGCATGGTGCTGGGCATCCTGGCCGGCTGGTCCATGGGACCTGATGCCGTCTGGTTCCAGCCGCTGGGGAAATTTTTCCTCACCTGTCTCAAATGCATCGCCATGCCGCTGGTCATCGTAAACCTGATCGCCGGCATTTCCAATCTGGACAGTCCGGAATCTTTCGGTCGTATCGGCGGACGGATCATCTTCTATTACATTGCCACCAGTGCCGTGGCCATGGTGGTGGGTATGGTCATTTCCCTGATCATCCAGCCCGGCGTCAACCTGCCTCTGGAAGGGACCTACAAAGGGGTCGTGGGTGAACTGCCCACCATCAGTTCCACTCTGCTGGCCCTGATTCCCGGCAACGTGTTCAAAGCCATGATGGAAGGCCGGTTCGACCAGATTGTCTTCGTCAGTGCCGTCACCGGCATCGCTCTCCTGCTGCTGCCGGAAGCTCCCCGGAAACGACTGGCCACTTTCTTCCAGGATATGTCCGACCTGATGGGAAAGGTGGTATCCATTGTGATGATCCTGGCTCCCTATGGGATTTTTGCCCTCATTGCCGTTTCCGTCGGCAAATACGGCAGCAAGATCTTCGGCACCCTGGCCAAATACATCGGCAGTGTGTACCTGGGGATCTTTGCCATGTGCTGTCTGTATGCCACCCTGGTATTCCTGTTCACCCGGATTACACCCCGAGAATTCTTCCGGAAAGCCAGCCGGATCATGGTCACCGCTTTCAGCACCTGTTCCAGCACCAGTTCCATCCCCATCAACATGGCCTGTGCGGAAAGCCTGGGCGCCCCTAAAAAAGTGTACTCCTTCACCATTCCTTTGGGTGCACAGATCAATAAGGACGGAACCTGCGTCTGCCTGACCACGGTATTCATTATGACGGCCCAGGCCATTGGCGCTCCGCTGGATCTGGGACTGATGCTGAAAGTGCTGATCCTGGGCCTGATTCTCACTACCGGCAGCGGCGCCGTGCCCAGCGGTATGCTGGTCATCCTGGCCATCCTGTTGGAAAGCCTGGGATTCCCGCTGGAAATCGTGGGGCTTGTAGCTGGTGTCCACGCTTTCAACGATATGGGCATGACCATGATCAACTGCCTGGGAGACCTGGCCGGAACGGTGATTGTAGGAAATGCGGAAAAGAAAAGGATAAGTGCCTGAGAAAATGAACGGCCACAAAACAACACCATCCTGTTTGCCAATCAGGCAGACAGGATGGTGTTGTTTCGTCTGTATTATTTTGTAGAAGCCTCGATCAAAGCCTTAAAGAAGCCCATGCAGATTTCTATATCACAGAATTTTTCCTTGTCCATGATGAATATAAAGAAGATCTTACACACTTTTCCTACCAGTCCCCTCATGATTTTCACCCGCTTCACCATGTGTTATGCTTTATTCAGAATATTCAATTTAATCTTCAGGAGGTCAAGCCATGCCATTTATTACAACCAATGACAATGTTTCCATTTACTACGAAATCCATGGAGAAGGAAAGCCCTTGTTTATGCTGCCCGGATGGACCTGTTCCACCAAATTCTGGAAATACAATGTGGACGCACTTGCCCGTCATTTCCAGGTTGTCCTGATGGATATGCGGGGCCATGGGGAATCAGAAAAAGTACTCCACAGCCACCGCATTTCCCGATATGCCATGGATGTAAAGAATCTGCTGGATGCCCTGGACCTGAAAGATGTGACAGTACTGGGTTGGTCCATGGGCGCCTCCATCCTCTGGAGTTATATCGAATTATTTGGAAACTACCGGATCAACAGCCTCATCTGCGTAGATCAGTCCCCAGCCCAATATGTGAAATCCGATTGGCCCTGGGGACAGAAAGCCTGTTTTGATGTGGAAACCTTCATGGAAACCTGTTTTGCGGCCAAAAGCGATCCACGGGGCGCCGCCGAAGGACTTGTCAGTGCCTGTCTGAAACACGCACCATCAGCAGAAGACCGCAATATGCTGGTGGATGAAATCTGCAAATGCCCTCCCTATGTGCGGATTGAAATCATGCGGGACCACACCAACCTGGACTGGCGGGATTTCCTGCCGCATATCAACATCCCCACCCTGGTCTGCTGCGCCCGGGAAAGCAAGGTCTTCGATGTACACGGAAGTGCCTGGGTCGGGGAACACATCCCCGGTGCCCAAACCGTAATCTTTGAGGACTGCAGCCATATGCTGTTCTGGGAAAAACCGGAACAGTTCAATCAGTGTGTTACAAAATTCATTGAGGATATAAAAAATGGTAAATTGCACGTTGAATTTGAACAACTATAATCAAGAAACACACTCAATAGCATAAACTTCATCGAGGAATGCATCAAATAGCTCTGACGGCGTATGGTAGCCTAAAACACGACGTGGGCGCTGGTTCAGCGTATCTGCCATGTTCAGGATATCTTCATTAGAGAACCGCTCCATGGACATGCCCTTTGGGTTAAAATCCCTCAGCAAGCCATTGTGGCGTTCGTTTTGAGCCCGCTCCCATGAGCTGTACGAATGTGTAAAGTACATCTTGGTGCCGAGACTCTCGAACTGTGACAAGTTCTCAAACTCAGGACCGGTTATCGTCTTAAAAATCTGGCTGAAGCGCTTTTCCTGACTGCACTTTGCCATACACTGAGGGGCACGGCCGTGCTTGCTTTTTCGATCCGGCGTCCACACCGAAGTTCATAGAAAACAGTCGTGTGAGCACATCCTATCGCGGCAGCGATACTGCGAAGGGAGAGCCCCTGGCGATGCAGAGCCTGAATCATGCCACGTTTCTCCAAAGAAAGATGGCGGCCGGGTGTATGTACGTCCTCACTTGTGTTAGAATGGATGTGATTCATAGTGATTGCCCCTTTATTGATGATTTCTCGCAAAACCATTTTAACATGAAGCTTCACTATGGATTTTTATTTTTAGATTACCTGTTCAAATTCATTTTACAACCGACAAAAAAAATGTTGTCTAGAAGTCAAAAATAACTTCTAGACAACATTTTTATGGATTTTTGGAATAACTTATACCAGCTGTCTTCTGGCCCTTTCTTCTTCTTTGCCAGGGTCTTCTTCCGGATACCACATGACTTTCACCAGATTGACCCGGCATTCTTCTCCTTCGGCGAAGGTGATCCGATGAGGAGTCTGAACTTTTAGGAGCTGATCTCCCATACGGACCAGATACTGGGTGGAATCAGTGAGGAAAATCCGGCTTTCGATCTTTCCCCTGAAGCCTTTTGTCCGATTCAGGTCTATTTCATTGGGTCGGGTAGCAATGACCATCTCCCGGTCCACATTCTCCGGGATGGGCAAATCCAGGGTCTGTTCCGAATCCCCCCGTACATATACTTTATCGTCCTTTAAATAAACGTGTAAAAATGTGGATTGTCCCAGGAAACTATGGACAAACCGGTTGCACGGCCGATTATACAGATTCTCCGGAGTATCGATCTGGACGATATTCCCCATGTCGCAGACCATCATCCGGTCGGAAATGGCCATGGCTTCGCTCTGGTCATGGGTCACGAAAATAATGGTGAACCCGAATTTCTGCTGGAGGTTCTTGATTTCAAAACGCATGCTTTCCCGGAGTTTGGGATCCAGGTTGGACAAAGGTTCATCCAGCAGCATGACCTTGGGATTGGTAACGATGGCCCGGGCCAGGGCAATCCGCTGCTGCTGTCCTCCGGAAAGATCACTGGGATAGACTTCTTCCATCCCATCCAGACTGGTGTGATGCAGGGCCTCTTTCACCCGCTGCACGATCTCCGCCTTGGGCAGTTTTCGGATCTGCAGGGGAAAAGCCACATTTTCAAAGATATTCATATGTGGCCAGACAGCGAAGGCCTGGAACACCATTCCCAAGCCCCGTTCCTCGGGAGGCACATAGATATTTTTATCTTTTACCGAAACAGGACGGCCGCACAGTTCGATTTCACCTTCCGACAAGTCTTCAAATCCGGCAATCATCCGCAGCGTGGTGCTTTTACCGCAGCCTGAAGGCCCCAGGAAGGAAAAGCACTCCCCTTCCCGGACCGTCAGATTGAAATCATTGACAGCGGTTATTGTGCCCAGTTTTTTGGTGGTAAAACGTTTGGTCACGTGCCGCAGCACAATCTGGTCAGTCACGTTTTACACCCCCTTCTTATCTTTGGTAATCTGCGTAACGATGAAATTGCAGATAATGATGATGCAGATGGCTACAGCAGCCAATGCCGATGCCTGAGGAATCTGCCCGCTATCCCGCAGGGCGAAGATCTGTACCCCCAGGGTCCGGGTATAGGGCCCATACAGTAAGATGGAAGTGGTCAGTTCCCGCATGGAAGGCAGGAAAATCAGGAAGAACCCGGCCACCATAGCCGGACGGATCAACGGCAGGGTAATGTCTTTCAAAGATTCCGTATGAGAGGCCCCGCAGGCACGGGCCGCTTCTTCCAGAGATGGATGGACCTGCTGCAGGGAAGCAGAGGCACTCTTCATAGAAAAACTCAGATACCGGGCCATATATGCCACCAAAATGATCCAAATGGTGTTATACAGGCTGATGCCCAACTGCCCGGACCAGGAGAGGATGACCCCAATGGCCAGCACGGTCCCGGGGATGGAATAGGGCAGTACGGACAGCATTTCCAGGATTTCCTTTCCTTTGGGTTTGATCTTGATGACCACATAAGCAATCATCACACCCAGGAACATACAGAGAATCCCGGCACTGATGGACAGGAACAGGGAGTTCTGGATGGCATCCATGGTCTGCTTGCTGGTAATGATATTGTGGAAATTATCCAGGGTGAAATTCGCTGGAATCAGCGGCAGTCCATAAGCTTTTACCAAGCCTTCCAGGAAAATCATGATAAGAGGAACCAGCACGATGAGTACCAATGTCAGCACAGCCAACAGCAGAAGAGGATATTTTGCTCCCCGGAGCTTGATCAGAGTGGGCCGCATGCTCTTACCCTTGATGATATCGTAAGACCCGCTGGAAAGGACCACTTTCTGCAGGATCAGAGCCATAGTGACCACAAAGACCAGAAGGATGGAAAGGGCCGCCCCCTGCCGAATCCCCTCAAAACTGCCTCCTGCCCGATCAATATAAGCATAGATTACTGTAGGCAGGGTGTAAATCTGTTTGGAAAATCCCAGAATAGCTGGCACCCCAAAATGGGCGAGAGAAGAAATCAGGATCAGCAGGGCACCTGCGGAAATAGCCGGAGTCACCAGAGGGATGGTAATCTTCCGGATGACCGTTCCTTGGCTGGCTCCGGCGATCCGAGCACTTTCTTCCAGAGTAGGGTCCATCCGTTCCAGAGCACTGACCACCTGCATGAACACAAAGGGGAAATAATACGATACCTCAACGAAAATGATGCCACCCAGCGAATTGATGTTAAATGGCGGCGTTGTCAGATGGAAGGTATTCATCAGCCAGGTGTTCACATAGCCGCCTCGTCCTGAAAGGAGCATATCCCAGGCCATGGCCCCAAAAAAAGGTGGGAACATATAGGGAATCATAAACAGGGCCCGCATCAGGTTCTTGCAGGGGATATCGCTGCGTCCCAGCAGCCAGGCATAGAAGAGTCCGATGATCGTTCCCACCACTGTCACACTGAGACCGATGATGACCGTATGGGTCATGGCACTGATATTGTCCTGGCTGAAAACAACAGTCTTGAACATCTCGATATCCAGACGGCCTTCGTAAAAGAAGGCATTGTAGACAATCATGAAAATAGGGATAAAGACGATGACAAACAGCAGCACAAAGCTGACCAGAGTCATGGCCTTGTCCAAGCTGAAAGTTTTTCCATCCAGGGCCGCCAGATCAGACGTGCCCTGACGAGTTCTACGCAGATTCATCATGATCCTCCTTTCTGGCTTCATAATACCGGGGTTGAAGGAAACGCAGGCCCACTTCCTGGCCTTCCTCTGCCTTATTGTTCTGCATCACATCCAGTGCATTGACCTGCATCCGGATTTCCCGATTTCCCAGCTGGATGAAATATACGTACTCACTGCCCAGGAACACGCTTCGGGTAACTTTTCCACGGACAGGGGAACTGTCATCAAAAATCATATCATTGAGACGCACTCCCATTTCCATGGGGCTTCCACTTGCAAAGATTTCCTGGGGGCATTCATCATAGAGGAACTTTTCTCCGGCTACCAGATAGGTATGTCCATTTTCCCGTACCAGGGGGAAGAAGTTCGAGACTCCGATAAATTCAAAGACAAACCGATTAGCCGGTCTCAAGATGATGTCCTCATCCTCGCCGATCTGGCACAGATTCCCATCCCGGTCCATAATGGCCATCCGGTCGCAAAGCTGAAGAGCCGCTTCCTGGTCATGGGTAATATAGAGGATGGTGGTCCCGATATCGTGCTGGATCAGACGGATTTCCGTCAGCATTTCTTCCCGCAGCTTGGCATCCAGGTTGGTAATGGGTTCATCCATGACGATGACTTCATCACTGCTCACCAGGGCACGGGCAATGGCCACCCGCTGCTGCTGCCCACCGGAAAGCTGGCTGGGCAAATGTTCCTCATACCCCAGCATCCGCACCTGCTCCAGGGCATGGTGGGCTCTTTCTTTCATTTCTTGCTTGGGTATTCTCATTTTCTTCATGGGATACAGTACGTTTTCCAGCACGGTCATATGGGGCCACACCGCATAATCCTGGAACACCACCCCGATATGACGGTGTTCCGGAGAGACGTCGATGCCTTTTTCCGCATCGAACAGGCAGCGGTCTCCTACATAAATGGATCCTGTCTCCGGTTTGATGAATCCCAACAGACAGCGGACCAAAGTTGTCTTCCCGCAGCCAGAAGGGCCGACCAGACACATGATCTGGCTTTCTTCCACTGTTAGAGAAAGATCCTTGAAAATACATTTTTTCCCATAGTGGAAGGTAATATGATTGAACCGAACATCGGCCATACTTTCACCTCCTGAAAAAACGGACGGCAGCCTGTCCTGCCGTCCGTTCCGACGTTATTTTTTCTTGAAGATGGCATCGAATTGATCCAGCACGTTCTTGGCATTGGCTGCCAGTTTCTCCAGGTCCACCTTCATGGCATTCTTGGCGATTTCCTCAATGGTCACACCCTTCTGTTTCACATCTTTGCGGACAGAAAGCATATTGTTTTGTACCAGGACTTCCTGTCCTTCTTTGGAAAGGATGAAGTCATAAAGTTTCTTGGCATTGGCTTCGTTTTTGGCTCCCTTTACCAGAGCGATGGGACTGTAAATGGAGATGATGTCCTGTTTCGGATAGACAAATTCGATGGTGGACCCTTTGCTCTTCAGGTTTTCCGTGACATAATCCAGGCACATCCCTACTTTATAGGCACCGGCTGCAATCTGGTTGTGGGTTGCAGTAGTCCCGGACTGGAGTTCCGTGCCGTTTTCCTTCAGTTTTTCAAAATAGGCCTTTCCGTACTTGGAATTGGAAATCAGGGCCCCTACGGCGTATTTGGTGGTTCCCGCCGTACCGGGATCCGTCATGACAATCTGGCCTTTCCATTTGGGATCCAAAAGATCATCCCAGGTCTTGGGCGCTTCTTCTTTGGAAACCTTCTGAGGATTGTAGGCAATCCCCATATTCATCATCCGGGCACCGGTATAATAGCCTTCCTTATCAATAAATACCGGATCGATGGCCTTGGCTTCCGGAGAACTGTATTTCTGAAGGATGCCCATTTTCTTAAAACCGATGTAGTCGGCCGGATCCCCTACCCAGATTACATCTGCCGCTACCTGGCCGGATTTCGCTTCCGTGGCGATTTTCGTAATAACTTTCCCGGTTCCGGCGAAGTAGTAATCCAGTTTGATGTCCGGGTATTTCTTTTCAAACGCTTTCTTCACAGCATTCAACTGGTCTTCCTGCATAGAGGAATACAGCATCACCGTATTCCCTGCGGATTTCTTGTCCTGTTTGGAACCGGGAATCGCCCCGCCCCCACCGCAGGCACTGATTCCTGCTGCCAGCACGCACAGCATCCCTACAGACAGCCACTTCTTCAGATTCATGGTAATTCAGCCTCCCTTATTGGAATCTCTTTGCCGGGCAAAGTACTTTATGTGCTAATTTTACCATATTTTTACTGAATATTTACATGTTTTTTACAATTCAAATAAAATCATCCAATAGTGTATAGTATTTAACAACCACAAAACTACATTTCTCACTTCTCAAAAAGCCACCCTCCAACAGTCCTTTTGCATAATAACTTAAGCATAAAAAAGGCTGTGCATGAATCCCGGAGATTCTCTGTCCGTATCCTTGCACAGCCTTTTTTATTCCTTTACTTTTTCTTCATCCGGAAGCAGAAGGTGCAGTGATGATCTTTGTACATGATATGGTCATGTACACATTCCAGGTCTTCATTGTACCCTTTGCAGATGGCGGGGTCGATATTTTCGCAGTAAATGCGGCCGTATTTTTCTTCCCCCGCATCCATCCAGGTCTTGGCGAATACACAGCGGTCAAAATCCTGGTTGATTTCGTCTTTGCCATATTCTGTGTCATACCCGAACAGTTCACTGCGTTCCATGTCATAGTTGGGCAGATAGGCATCCAGATCATTTTTCTGGCCCCGTTGAGCAGCCCGGCGGGCAATATCTTTACCCCGGGCTATTCCCCAGTCGATAACGCTTTGTTTCAGGATTTCCAGGCCTTTTTCCCCAAATTCTTTTTCCAGATTCTTTGCCAGGATGGAAAAAAAACGGGCAAACAGAACGAACATGGAAACCGGTTCATCCATTTTTTGCGGTTTCAAGTTTTACACTCCCCTTTTTTATGTCCCAGGGTCTGCTGCAGATACAGCAGGACCCTCAACCAGAACAATCGTATTTATTTGCTTTCTTTGATATGCTGAGCCAGGCCGTTCAGATAGTACAGGAATGCCCAGTTAACCACATGGGCCGCCGTCTGCAGGGTGAACACTTCCGGATAGGTTTCCACAAAGTCAATGCCTTTCGCCCCTGCCAGTCCTGCTTCATGGAGCATCATCAGCAGTTCATAAGAAGTCAGACCACCCATGTCCTGGGGTGCCTGAGGCATGTTGGCTGCATCCAGACTGTCTGCACATACGGTAATGTAGATATATTCCGTATCCTTGCTGACTACTTCCAGGGCTTTGGAAATGGAAGCCTTCCAGCCATCTTCATGGACATCGATGGCCCGGATGACCGTTGCGCCATATTTTACGGCATTGTTGTATTCTTCCCGATGGTTTCTGGGTCCACGGATCCCGATATGAGCGATCTTGGTGGGATCCATGTTGGGATCATTGTAGACCCGATAGAAAGGAGAACACCGGGACAATTCATCATCACCGAAATGGGAGTAGTTGTCCAGATGGGCGTCAAAGTGGAGAACGCCTACTTTCTTCGGATACCGTTTGGCGATTTCACTGATGATGGGATAGGCAATGCCATGGTCCCCGCCAATGGTAATGGGGATAATTTTGGCATCAGCCAGTTTGCCAATCCGCTCCCGGATGGATTTGAAGGTAAAGTCATAGTTGCCATTCTGGGTGGCAATATCCCCGGAATCAGCCACATTGAGGTAATCAAAGCAATCCAGGTTGTAGTCAGGCAGGAAGCCGGTATACCGGATGGACGCAGAGCGGACTGCTTTGGGGCCTTCCGTAGTGGAAGAATACCCGCCGATGGTACAGCCTCCTTCCCAGGGTACCCCAACCACTGCGGCATCGATTTTTTTCAGATCGTCATCATTTTCAATGACGGACAGGTTCAACCAGGAAGGTACTCCGCTGTAAATCATATTGGGCAGGAAATTGGGATCATAAATCGTAGGTTTACTTTCTCTCATTTCAAAACATCTCCTTATAAATCTACCAAAGAGGCCAATGCCTTTTTAGAACAAACTGATGATGCTGCTGACTCCCAAGATCAGGGAGATGATAAAGATGGCAGTTCCCAGAACGTTTTCCAGCGTACTGTTGGCAAATTCTCCCATAATTCTCCGGCTGGCGGTCAGATAAATGGTCACACCCACCACAACGGGCAATACCACACCATTGACCATCTGGGCAGCCATAATCAGGGCAATGGGGTTAAATCCCATCCCGGCAACGATGATGCCGGTAATAAGAACCAGGAAGTTGGTCACGGTGTACCGTTTGTCACTGCGGTTGGTTTTCCAGCCAAACAGACCGGCCAGCACATAGGAAACACCCATGGGCGTGCAAACAGCGCTGGACACCCCGGCGGCCACCAGGCCGATGGCCATGAAGGGTTTGGCAAAAGTCCCCAAAGTCGGTTCCAACTGGATGGACATGTCCATGGCATTCCGGACCGGCATTCCCAGCATGACCGTTGCCGCCGTAACCATGATGGCTCCGGTTACGATGCCCCCGATGATCATGGGGATATTGGTCCCGAACCGGCAGAGAGGCAGGTCATCAGTAGAATGCCAGGTTCTCTTGGCGGAGGCCGCATGGAGGAACATGTTGTAAGGCACTACCGTGGTCCCGATCAGGGACAGGCAGGTCATCAGTCCGCCCTTGGGAATGTTGGGGACACAGCCAGCCAGCAGTTTTCCCAGGTCCGGCTTCACCACGAACATGGTGACCAGGAATACCACAGCCATGATGATGACGCAGGCTCCCAACAATTTTTCCAGGTATTTCAGGGCATCTCCGGCGAAGCTCAGGAGCAGCAGGATGCAAAAGCCCCAAACCGGAGCAATGATCCGGGTGGAAATCCCGGTCAGGGCGCTGATTCCAATGGCCGTCCCTGTCAGGTCCCCGCTCATGTAAGCGAACCCGCCAATAGTGATGGCCACGGCCACCAGACCGCACAGCAGATTCCGCAGTACAGGACGGTTTTCAAAATCCTTGACCAGGTTCTGAGCCAGCCCCATCTGGGTCACAATACCCAGGCGGGCTGCCATGCCCTGCATGACAATTACTGCAATAACTGAAAAGATGATGCACCAGAACAGCTGGAACCCATAATCAGCCCCGGCTTTCGTGGAACTGGTAACCGTCCCCGGTCCGATAAAGGAGCCGACGATCAGGAAGCCAGGCCCCAATGCCCCCAATTTTTCCTTTAGGGTAAACTGCTTTTCTTTTTTGTCCGCCATACTTCTCTCCCCCTCATTGGTAAAATCCTACGCCGCATTACCCTAGTTACTCGCTCTTGTTTAACTACATTGTCGTTTTTTATTTTGCATTGTAGTTTTGTGTATTTTTATACCACCATTATTTCTGTTTGTCAATCAAAATCTTTTGTGCTACTCTAATAAAGAAAAAATCGCTGCCAAGGGAGGTCGTTTATGGAAAAAAAGTTACAAAAGCCCATTCAGTCCATCCAGCGGGCTGTACAGATCCTGGACTGTTTCACGCCTACGGATCCCAGTCTGCCCCTGTCAGCCATCAGCGAAAAAACGGGACTGAACATCAATACCACCCGGGGTCTGGTCAACACGTTGGTAGAGAGCCAGCTGCTGCTGCGGGACAGGGAAACCGGTTATTATAAACTGGGATATTACTTCGTTACCAAAGCTTCCATGATCCACCAGGATATCGACCGGTATGTGGAACTGTTCAAACCTCTGGTCGATGCCATTGCAGAAAAATATCACTTCTCCGCCAGTCTCCAGATGGTGTACCAGAATCAGATTTTCAGTGTCTATTGTGCCTATCCCACCAAGCAGGCCTATTACATCGTTATGAGTGAATACACAGATCTTCCCCTCCATGCCACCAGTTCCGGAAAACTGCTTCTGTTGGATGAAGTGACCCATGGAAGGAAAGAAATGTTGGATCAATTGGATTTCAAGGCTTTCACACCTTCCAGTATCCGTTCCAGAGAACAGTTGGAATCCCAGCTGAAAGCCATCCAGAAAAACGGCTATTCCACGGAAATCGAAGAATTTGTCAATGATGTGGGCAGCCTGGCAGTGCCCCTCTATGATGAAAAAGGCCGGCTGCTGCTGACTATCAGTGCCACCTTCTTTGTAAAATCCCTTCCCCAGCTCAAAAACGATCTGCTGAAGGATTTCCAAAAAGCCATTGATACCTGGAAACAGGCCATGAGAAAGGAGATGCCATAATGGATAACCTGAAAGATATCTGGTCAGCGCTTTTCCAATCCCTTTCAGCCTTCGGCTATGAAGAAGGCCAGGGTACCACCCGTCTTTCCTGGTCAAACCCTTTCCTGGAGGCCCAGAAATATCTGCATAGTTACGCAGAAGCTGCCGGACTCCAATGCCAGCGGGACGGCTGGGGTAATCTGCTCATGACTGTACCGGGAGAAACTGGCCTTCCGCCGGTGTATACCGGTTCCCATCTGGATACCGTTCCCCATGGAGGAAAATATGATGGAGCCCTGGGGATTACGGTCCCTCTGGCCATTGCCGCAGCCTGGCATCAGGCAGGATTCCGTCCCCGCCGCCCTCTGACCATCATTGCCTTTGCCGAAGAAGAAGGCACCCGATTCGGACCCCCATGCATGGGCAGCCAAGCTATGGCAGGAAAGCTCCAGGGAAAAGATCCTGGCAGTTTTATCACAGCAGAAGGCCAACCCCTTCCCCAACTGCTCCAGGAAGCCGGACTGGAAGGGGATCCCTTTGCCCCGCATCTGCTTCCGGGGAAATGTTTTGTGGAAATGCATATTGAGCAGGGCCGTGCCCTGGAAGATGCCAAACTGCCCCTGGGCATTGTTTCCGCCATTGTAGGAATCCGGCATTTTATAATCCGGGTCCAGGGCCAGGCCAACCATGCCGGCACTACCGCCATGAAAGACCGGCATGACGCCCTGGCGGCAGCAGCTGCAGAAATCAGTGAAATCCATCAGTGCGCCCTGACATCCAACAATCAGTATGTAGCCACAGTCGGACATATCCGGGTGTCTCCCGATGCAGGAAATGTCATTCCAGGAGAAGCAGAGTTCTCTCTGGAAATCCGTGCGGAGGAAGATTCCACTATGGATTGTGTCGTTTCTGCCTACAAGGATTTCTCACGAAACCTGGAGAAACAATATGGCGTCCGATTTCTGTGGAATCAGCTGGATCAGATTCCGCCCCTGCCCATGGACCGGAAAATCATGGAACTTTTTCAATCGTACGCTCAAAAAGAAAGTGTCCGTTTTCAGATACAACCCAGTTGGGCAGGCCATGATGCCATGATCCTGGGCCACGAACTGCCCACTGCCATGCTGTTTGTCCCCAGCAAAAACGGCATCAGCCATTCTCCCGAAGAATTCACTTCAGCAGAAGATATTGGACAGGCAGCTTCCGTCCTGGAGAAAGTGCTGACCCATCTGACCAGAGAATGAGGATGGAGGTTTTTCCAATCATTCCTTGAAAAAAGAGCGAGGATACCGTACAAAGGGTATCCTCGCTTTTTGAATTGTTTTTTCTTTTCCTTACATGAGCCCAAGATGCACGCAAAAAATCATTTCTCCTGAAAAGCGTCCCAAACTGTTTGTGCCAGCACCTGCGCTCCAGTGGCAATTCCCTTTTCATCAAAAACGATGCCGCTGTTATGCAGGGGACGATGAGATTTCTCATCCGCATTGCAGGTCCCTATGCGGAACAGCGCCCCGGGAAGAATTTCCAGGTAATCCGCAAAATCCTCAGATCCCATGGAGGCTTTCTCCAGTTCTATTACATGGTCTTCGCCCAGTACTTCCTTCCCCGCTTGGGCGATCCGGTCAACTACATTGGCATCGTTGATGACAGGGGGATTTCCCTTCTGATACTCCACTTCACAGGTTCCGCCAAATCCTTCGGCAATGGAAGGCAACAGTGTTTCCAAACGATTTTGGATCAACGTACGTACAGAGGGATCCAGAGAACGGACCGTCCCTTCCAGCACCACCTTGTCCGGTATCACATTGGGGGCCGTTCCTCCTGTAATCTTTCCAATGGTGATAACACCGGAATCCAGCGGCGCTATATTCCGGGATACAATGGTTTGCAGGGCCGTCAGGATGTAGCCCGTAATGCAAATCGGATCTATGGATTTATGGGGATGTGCCCCATGACCGCCTTTCCCATGGACAGTCACTTTCAAAGAGTCACTGGCGGCCATGGAAGGACCTTTCCGTATGCCAATGGTACCGCCGGGAATTTCCGGCCAGGTATGGAGTCCGATAATGAATTGTGGATGATATTTTTCAAAAATCCCTGTGTCAATCACGGACTTGGAACCGTTGAGTTTTTCCTCCGCCGGTTGGAAAATCAGCAGTACTCTGCCAGTAATATCATTTTCAGCCTTTTTCAGCAGTTTTGCCGCATACAGAAGAGCGGTCATATGCAGGTCATGCCCGCAACAGTGGGCGATACCTGCCTTTTTTGAAGCAAAGGGCAATCCGGATGCTTCCTGGATGGGCAGCGCGTCGATATCCGCCCGCAGCGCTATGCACTGGGGCTCTTTCCCCTGACCGATGGATGCCACCAAGCCTGTTTTCAAACCAGTATCCAGAATGGGGATTCCCCATTCCTGTAGTTTCCTACGAATTTTTTCCGTAGTTTCGGTTTCTTCATACCCCAATTCCGGATACTGATGACATTCTCTTCGAAACGCCACTGCTTCCTTGATTTCCGTATCGGTCAAAATAAACTTTTTCATGCCGGATCCGCCTTTCCTTTCACCCTAAAGAAGAGTATCCCTGCCAGAATAAATGCCACCAGGGCAGCGGAAACACCCCCTATATAAAGCATGGGACTGCTCAGGAACAGCATGGGGCCCATGGTGGTATTGGGCAGCTGGTAGAAGGATCCCAGGGTACTGGAACCGGAAATACTCTCACTGGTCATGGTATCCCCATCAGGATCCAGGACTTTGATCAGCAGCAGGCCAGTTGCCAAAGTCCCGGTGCATTGCCCATAGATTCCCATAGCTACCTCAAACCAATGATCTCCATACCATTTTTTGGAAAGATACACGGAAAAGAAAGCCGTCAATCCGCACAGGATAATGGTAGACACAACAATAGGAACGAAATAGGCTTTTAAGACGCTGATCCGGATGGTTGCCACCGCCACCACAATCATATATTCCAGTGCCAGCCCGGAAATCCGTTTCATGGAAGGACGGTCAATATACTGTCCCCATTTTGTTTTCCCCAGAATAGGTCCTACAATGGCCCCCATCAGAAGGCACATGGTATACAAAGGAATCCGCTTCCAGAAAGGGATAATGGCGATCAGACCAATCCGTGTGATATAGGAAATGGCAATGATAACGCCGACAATCATAAACTGAAAAGCAAAAGGATCCAGAGCTGAAGGACTGCACACTGCAGCGGCCATGGAAGGACGGCTTCCCTTTTCAAGCAATCCGGAAGAATGGGTCAGTTTGTCGATTTCTGCCTGATCTACTTTATGACTGGTCCATCCTCTGGAAGCCCCATAGTTGATCAGGAACATCCCTCCGATAACGGCGGCGAACATCCCAATGGTAGCATAGGTCATGGCAATCCCCATGGCATCGCTGATTCCTTCAGATCCAAAGGACGCCCCAATGATTCCAGCAGAACCGTGTCCTCCATAAAAACCGGTGACAGGCAACAGGCCCAGCCACATGGGCAGATCCTGCATAAATGGAAGCAATGCCACAATTATGGCCAACCCCACAAGGATCTGCATCATATGCATGGTCCCGGCAATAACTGTTGTGGATAAGATGTCTCTTCCCAGTTTGCCCACAGAATTTCCTAAAAATGAAGTGGCAAAGATGAAGCAGAAAGCAAAATTAATCCATTGCCCGATTCCTTTGCTGTAATGCAGACAAATGGGCGATACTTCCCCCAACACCTGGGGCCCCAACAGCAGACCCAGGATTCCGGCAATCAGAGATGCCGGAATAAAATACCGTCTGAAAAAAGCAATCTTCACCCGCAGTGCAAACCCCAGACACAGCAGAAAGCTGACTGTTGCAATATCAATGGCAATATCTGTCAAGTTCATTTTTCACTCCCCCTCCCGCCCAAACGGAGACGTTAGCTTACTTGTAGTAGGCCTTGATAAACTTCAAAATCCTTGCCAGACAGGCCTCCACGATTTTTTCGCCCTTTTCTCTGGTAGCAACCGTTGCATCCCCTACCGTTCCGTTGTAAGTTTTATCCGTAAATTTTCCCAACGTAATAAAATCACTGAATTCAGAGCTGGTATGAGGATCTACACAGGTTTCTCCAGCTTCATCCACCAATTCAGGGAACAGATACAACATTACAGATGTTCCGCATTCACTGGCATGGCCATTGCACATGTACCCTTCATACTGGCAGATTCCTTTGTTGTGGACAGTAGCAAAACGCCACCAGTCAACTTGAGCCATTTTAAAATCATACTGTTCCATGTATTTTTTGGACAAATAATTGACTGTATCCACATTCCCTGCGTGGCCAGTGATAAATAAAATTTTCTTGGCTCCATCTTTCAGTACTTTCCCCAGGATATAATCCAGATAGTCTTCCAGAATCTTCCGAGGCATGGCAAATGTGCAGGGAAAAGAAGCCAGCGCAGAAGATTCTCCGGCTTCAATAGTCGGTGCAATCAAAGCATCCGTCTCCTCGGCAACCAGTTCAGCAATCCGTTTGGCCACCAGCAGATCCGTTCCCATGGGCAGATGAGGCCCGTAGACTTCACAAGCGCCTGTAGGAATGATAACCAGAGGATCCTTTTCCATTCTTTCCAAATATTGTTTCCCTGGCATTTTTCTGATATAATTTTGCATAATCTTTCAGTCCTTTCTTGCTTTCTGTTTCATTTTTCTCTTTTGTTTGTCGTCTTATTATTATTTTTGTATATTATTTATCATAGAGTCTTTTGAACAACAACTAAATTCTATTTGTTGCATGTATTATTGCGTTTTATGCATCAGTAGAAAGGATTCTGTCATGGATATTGCAAACATCCACAGTTTTGTAGTTCTGGCTGAACTGCTCAGTTTCGCCAAAACGGCAGAAAAAGAACATATTTCCCAGTCCACACTCAGCCGTCGGATCCAGTCCCTGGAAAAAGGACTGAATGTCCAACTGTTCCAACGGGATACCCGCAATATAAAATTGACGGAAGCAGGAAAAGAATTCTACTTCCAAGCCAACAAACTGTTGGAGCAGTACCACCTGGCCATCAGTTTGACCAAAAAAGCAGTAGGCGGATATTCCCGAAAACTCCGGATCGGTATTGGTTACTATGAGCATTTTTTCCTTATGCCGTTTATTGGGCAGTTTTCTGCCAGCCACCCAAACATCAAAATCAATCTGTATCAATTTGTCTATGAAACACTCCTGGAACATTTTATCCGGGGAAATCTGGACATCATTCTGACCAGCGACCAATTCCTTTCCTCGATTTCCGAAAACGCCTACAAGAAGCAACTGCTTTGGCAGGACAGCTGGAGTTTGATTCTTTCCCGGGACAACCCTTTGGCTGCATATCCTTTTATAGACCGAAAACAATTGCGGGACCAGACCATCATCACCATGTACAACGGGAGCAGCAAAATGATCCGGAACATCTATCGGAATCAGGATTTTACCGAGCCATTCCGTACCGTAATCCAGGTCAATTCCTTTGCTGCCAAAATCGCCCTGGTAGATGCCAATATGGGGATTGGTTTTGTTCCCTCATTTATAAAAACGGAATCCTACAAAAACGTTCTCCTAAAAAAGATCGTTCCTGCCTATAATCCTCGCAAATTTTATGTTTTATGCAATTCCTACAACTACGACCAGGCTGTAGCAGACTTTTTCAGGCGGTGTCAGGAACACTGGCAAAAATAGACAAAATAAAGCACAAAAAAGCACTGCGGCGTACGCAGTGCTTTTTTAGTAATTGATTATTTTCCCAAACTCCGCAGAGCTGTTTCTCGGGATCCTTTTAAATGGAACAGCATGGCATCTCCTGCCTTATCCCTTTCTCCCATAAAAATCAAATCAATGATCTTCTGATGTTCCTTGGCTGCTTCCTTGTGCCGTTCCCAGATATCACTCCCGGACAGGACCCGGATTCTCATATGCTGATCAAAAATATGAGCCAGCATATTGCGAAAGTAAAGATTGGAACATCCTTGTGCCAGAAGTCGGTGGAACCGGTCATCCAGTAAAGCGAACTGCTCCGGGTCCGGTGCAGACTCTATTAGTTCCTCAGATTTATCCCTTATCTCATGCAGTTTCTTTAAATCCAGATACTTCAGATCCTTTCGGATAATGAAAGGTTCCAAAAGCATCCTGGCTTCAAAACTTTGGTTGATTTCATTGATGGTCAATGGTCTGACCATCACCCCTTTTTTGGGGAGAACCGTAACCAGCCCCTCCTGTTCCAGCCGCGTCAGAGCTTCCCGGATAGGTGTTCTGCTGACCTGCAGTTCTTCCATCAGAGCAGTTTCATTCAAAAAGCCATTGCTTTCATACTGGCATCGTAAGATTTTGTTTTTGATTGCATAATAGGCCTTGTCCCGCAAACTCATCATGGCTCCGCTTTCACCTCTGTCCTGCCACTCTCTTGTATACATCAGATATATTTCAATTATACTGGATATATCCTTTGGATGCAAAAAGAATCTATGCTAGAATCGAACTAGGAAAAATGAACGGAATTTTTAGAATCTTTTATATGCTTTTAAAGGGGAGGAATCTGTAATGAACATCAAAAAGACACTTGCCGCTTTGTGCCTGGCATCACTGGCTGTATTTACTCTTACCGGCTGCGGATCTGAAGAAGGCGGAAAATCAAAGAGCAGTGAAGGAAAAGTCCAAATGGATCTGGCTACCGCCTACTCAGCAGATTCTCCTGCAGGAAAAGCCATGAAAAAATTCGTAGAAGATGTAAAGAAGAAATCCAACGGCAGCATTGAAATCAATTTGTTCACAGATGGAACTTTAGGGAATCCCAAAGACAACTATTCTTCTGTAGCCAGTGGCGACCTGGACATGACGATGTCCGGTTTGGAAGGACTTGACTTGTATGCTCCAGAATACACATTCCTGGATGCCCCCTTCCTGATGAAAGATTTGAAACAACAGCAGGCAATCTTGAACAGTGGAATTGGCGATAAGCTCAAAGCCATCTATAAGAAAAATGGTTTTACCACTCTGGGTTTCCACAACCGGGATGTTCGGGAATTGGCTGGGACAAAGCCCATCAAGACACCGGCCGATCTGCAGGGTCTGAAACTTCGTCTGCCCGGCATGAGAGTCTATGTGGATACCTGGAGCCAACTGGGTGTAAGCTCTACCACCGTTGCCATGAATGAATTGTACACGGCTCTGCAGACCAAGGTGGCTGAAGCCTGCGAAGGCGGCTATGAACAGATGGCTACGCTGAAATTGTATGAAGTCCAGCCTTACATCATGGAAACCAACCATGTATATGAATTTGTTGGACTCTTCATCAACAATAAAGCTTTTGAAAAACTGAGTCCTGAACAGCAGAAAATCCTGCAGGAATGTGCCAAGGAAGACCTTGCCTATGCTGACAAGCTGGCTGAAGAAAGCCGCCAGGAATACAAAAAGCAGTGCCAGGACAAGGGAATGAAAGTGCTGGCAGTTGACCAGGCTGCTTTCCGCAGTGCACTGGAAAATTATTACAAGGAACAGTTCAACAGCAAATGGACGGTCACCACTTACGATGAAGTCATGAAATACGCCAAATAATCTACAACAGAAGGGTGCCGCACCAAAGGGTACGGCACCCTTTCTCGCAGATAAGGAGGGATTCTCTTATGTTCCATAAAATAGCACGAGGCTATTTGAAAACTGTTGAAGGAATTTGTATAACGCTTTTATTCATCATTTTTTTGCTGATGGTTATCCAGGTTGTCTGCCGTCTCTTTACCATTGGCCAGAATTTTACGGAAGAACTGGCCCGCATCTGTTTTTGTCTGATGATCTTTCTGGGAGCTCCCCTGACGCTGGCAGAAGGCGCTGATATCTGTGTGGATATGGTGGTCAACAAATGCCCTGCAAAGCTGCAGAAGGCCATCAATATCCTGATCAACATTCTGACATGTGTATTTTCCGTACTCTGTCTCAAAAGCCTTCTGGTCCTGATCCGTACTAACGCAGGAGTTTCAGCGGTAGCACTTCCCTGGATTAAAATGAACTGGATCTATTCAGCCATGTGCGTAGGATTCGCTTTTCTCTTGGTGGTCGCTATATGCAAAATCGTCGCTCTGTGCAAAGGCTGCCCGGATACCATGGATATCAACAAAGAAGAAAAAGCGCTTGCCCGAAAAAAAGAAAGCGAGATGAATTTGGGAATATGACTACGAATACAATTATCCTGATGCTCCTTGTTTCCATGCTGGCTCTCTTCCTGCTGAAAGTCCCCGTTTACATCAGTATGTCCCTGGCAGGATGTGCCGTCCTGGCTACCCGCTTTGGCATGAAATGGAGCCTGCTCAGCCAATATCTTTATACAGGGGTGGATTCTTTCACACTTCTTTCCATTCCACTGTTCCTGTTGGCCGCCAAAATCATGAATACGGGCAGCATCACCAAAAAGCTTTTTTCCTTTTGTATGAAAGTTGTCGGCTGGCTGCCTGGTGGTCTTGGCCATGTAAATGTCCTTTGTTCCGTAATTTTTGCCGGTATGTCCGGTACAGCAGTTTCTGATGCCGGCGGACTGGGATCCATCGAAATCAAAGCCATGAACGAAAATGGATTTGATAATGATTTTTCCTGCTGTGTCACAGCGGCATCTTCAACATTGGGACCCATTATCCCCCCCTTCCATTCCTCTGGTTGTCTATGCAACCGTATCTGGAGCTTCCGTAGGTGCCCTGTTTATGGCTGGAATCATCCCTGGCCTGGTCATGGCCATTTTGATGATGGTACTGGTCAGTGCTTATGCTATTCTACGGCACTATCCCCGTACCAAATTTCCCTCTGGAGGAGAATTTTTTACCGCTCTTAAAGACGGATTTCTCCCGCTGATGGCTCCTGTTATCCTGTTGGTAGGAATTTACGGCGGTGTCTTCACCCCTACAGAAAGTGCCGCCATTGTGGTTTGCTACAGCCTGTTCCTGGAAATCTGCATTTATCGTGAACTGACACTGGAAAAATTTATTTCCATCCTGAAAGAAACCTTCCGGGATTCTGTGACCATTGCTCTGATCATTGCCGGCGCCACCTTCTTTGGTTACGTGGCAACCCGTGTACGGATTCCCCAGCTGATTCTGAAAGAAATGACAGGGTTGGTTTCCTCGCAATTTATGCTGCTTTTACTGATCAATATTTTTCTGTTGGTTATTGGCTGTTTCCTGGAAACCGCTTCCGCCATCACCATTGTTGTACCGCTGATTATGCCTCTCCTGAAAGCGTACCATGTAAACTTGACGCAGTTTGGCATCATCATGGTATTGAATCTGATGATTGGGCTGTTGACGCCGCCTTTTGGCCTGGTCTTGTTCGTAGTCAGCAAGATTGGTCATATATCTGTAGGTCATTTCTCAAGAGCACTGCTTCCCTGGCTGGCCTGTCTGCTGATTGCCTTGATGCTGATTACATTTGTCCCATCCATCAGCCTGTGGTTTCCCACATTTCTGGGAATGACTGTATAGGAGGACGCTATGAAAATCACTTCTGTGAAAGGGATCCAGCTGCGCTGTCCCTGTGAAGAAATCCATGATGCTTTAAGCACTTCTATCGCCCGACAGGCCTTTCTGATCCGTATTGAAACTGATAAAGGAATTTGGGGAATTGGGGAAGCCTTTTCCTTTGGAGCTCCCCTCAATGCACTTCAGACGTTGCTTGATCAGCAAATTGCCCCCATTATCCTGGAAAAAGAAGCAGAAAACATCGAAGAGCTCTGGCAAACCATGTACTGGCGTACATTGGCCAATGGCCGCCGCAGTCTTACTATGGCCATTATTTCCGGCGTTGATACCGCTCTCTGGGATATTTTGGGAAAAGCCGCCCACATGTCTGTCAGTCATCTCTTGGGATTGGCTTTTCAAAAGATTCCCACCTATGCCAGTGGTGGCTTTTATGCTCCTGGCAAAGGACTTGATGGTCTTCGGAAAGAACTGTCTTCCTACCGTAAAAAAGGCTACAAAGATGCCAAAATCAAAATTGGCCGTACCTCATCCAATCCTTTTCTGGATTATATGGATAATAAAAATGACAAAGTTAGTGAAGAAGAGGACTGGCAGCGCATTCAGACAGCTCATGAAATCATGGAAGATGGCATGTTAATGGTGGATACCAATGCCACCTGGACGGCAGACCAAGTAATTCAAAATGCTCCCAAGCTCCAGGCTTACGGAGTAAAGATTATCGAAGAACCTCTGCCATTCGAAGATGTGGACGGCTATCGCAAAATTGCTGATGCCATGCCTTCTTTAGTCATCGCTGGCTGTGAGACACAGCAGGGTCTCAAGAACTTCCAAAATCTGCTGAAAGAAAATCAGATTGATATCCTTCAACCCGATGTAGGCTGGGCCGGAGGTATTTCTGAAGTCAAAAAAATCGGTGCCGCAGCCTTGGCGGCCAACAAAAAGATTTCTCTCCACTGCTTTGGTTCTGCTGTGTTGTTTGCCGCCAGTCTCCAAACAGCCGCCGCCATGAGCAACACCATTGCCATGGAATCAGAAGAAAATCCCAATCCGCTGAAAACAGATATCTTGAAAACACCCTTTCAGACCGATCCTGAAATGAATTTTTTCGTTCCGGACGGACCTGGACTAGGTATTGAAGTTGACTGGGAGCGCATTGAAAAATATATCGTAAAATAGAAACAAGCCGTGAAAGATGCCATTCATTTCTATTGGTGCCTTTCACGGTTTCATTTTTGCAACAAGTTTTGCGACAAACGATGACCTAATTCCATTTCTATTTTCTTTTCCAAGACCTCAAAATCCCATTCATGCCGGAAAAATGCCCAATAATGTTAAGGCCGGACTATAATTGACCCAAAGGGCCGGAAA
>ULRS01054723.1_pt1 | contig 32395 bp, 26 predicted proteins | sample 1955671 | NCBI WGS metagenome assembly ULRS01 (sample SAMEA4835689, study PRJEB28245) | human gut metagenome | biome: gut microbiome; material: fecal sample | place: Denmark | collected 2008
TACACTTGTGAAGGAGTAGTTATGAAATTTATTAAGGGTATGGATATTTCCATGGTGAAAGAACTGGAACATTATGGTGCGTCCTATCGGCTGAACGGGAAAAAAGAAGATCTGTTTGCAATTTTAAAGACATGCGGAGCCAATAACGTAAGGATTCGGATTTGGCCGGATCCCTACGATGAAAACGGAAATTCTTACGGGGGAGGTGGAAATGATCTGGAGACCACCATTGAGATCGCAGAAAGAACTGTACAAAGCGGTATGGATTTTATGCTTGATTTCCATTATAGTGATTTCTGGGCAGATCCAGCCAAACAGGTAAAACCGAAAGCCTGGAAAGAATTAAGCGGAGAGGCACTGGAAACGGCGGTGTATCTGCATACCGTAGATACGTTAAAGGCATTGAAAAACCACAAGCTTGTGCCGACTATGGTGCAGGTTGGAAATGAGATTACAAAAGGGCTGTTGTGGCCGGACGGTTACATCGAACAGACCGAAAATATGGCACATCTTCTGCAGGCAGGGATTAAAGGGGTGCGCGAGGAGTGTCCGGACGCAAGGATCGTATTGCATCTGGATTTCGGAACGGATAATAAAATGTATCGACAGTGGTTTGATCAGGTTTCATCGTATGCGCTGGATTTTGATATTATTGGAATGTCGTATTATCCGCACTGGAACGGAAGTCTTTCACTTCTTCTGGATAATATGAATGATATCAGCAGCCGGTATGACAAAGATGTACTTGTTGCAGAGACTTCGATTGGTTATACTACGGAAACATTTGGCTGCAACGGAATCGTTTATTCGAAGGAGCATGAAAAAATCACTGGATACCCGGCAACACAGCAGGGGCAGGAAGCATTCTTGCGGGATTTGTTTGCAACGGTAAGAAGTGTAAACAATAAAAGAGGCATCGGCGTGTTTTACTGGGAACCGGCATGGTTGCCAATACCGGACTGTACGTGGGCAAGTAAGAGTGGCAGCAAGTACATGAAAGACAAGATGACAGCAGGAAATGCCATGGCAAATATGGCATTGTTTGACGAAAATGGAAACGCAAACAGCGCGCTGATAAACATGAAAACAATGTAAAGGAGGGCAATCATATGAAGAAAAAATTAATAACAGCTGTGCTGGCTGTAACAATGGCAGTGGGAATGTTGACTGGCTGTGGAAGTGGAACTGGAACCGGAAAAAGGGAAGCTTCTGGGGAAAAACTCGTGATTTGGACGAACATGAACGTGGAAGTGGATACCATTCAGAAATATGCAGATGAATGGGGAGAAAAGAACGGACGAAAGGTAGAAGTCATTCACCAGTCTCCATCTGTCCAGCAGTTTGCACAGGCAGTAAAAAGTGCTTCCGGACCGGATGCTGTGGTGGGGATTCCAAATGACCAGCTTGCAGATTATGTAAACGCAGATCTTACTGCAGAAGTGCCACAGGATCTGTATGCGGATCAGGATTTTTCCGATGCAGCCATCCAGGCATGTTATGTAGATGGAAAACGATATGCAGCACCACTTTCCGTAGAGACTACTGCACTGTTTTACAACACAGATCTTGTATCGGAAGTTCCAAAAACATGGGAAGAACTGGTCGATCAGGCAGCCGCAGACGGAGGTGTACAGTTTGATGCAACAAGCATATACTACGATCTTGGTTTTGTGAGAGCCTGCGGAGGTTATATTTTTAAATATCAGGATGGGGCATATGACACGGCAGACATCGGTCTTGATAATGAGGGCAGTGTGGAAGCCTATGCCTTTATCAATGACCTGTGCAATAAATATAAACTGATCACGGCAGATGTGACAGCCGATATCGCAAGAAGTAATTTCCAGAACGGAAAATGTGCTTATTATATTGGTGGACCATGGGATATTGACGGTTTTACCTCTGCAGGAACTAAATTTGCTGTAGCAAAAATGCCAACTTTCCACGGACAGCCGTTTGTGACCCCGGTGGGTACACAGGTAAGTTTTGTGAGCAACAGCAGTAAAAATCAGGATGCAGCATGGGATTTTATTTCCTATCTGATGGAAAACGGTGCACTTGGCATGTATGAGGCGGGTGACCGTATACCGGCAAAACTGGCAGATCAGAAACTTGATGAGATCCAGAGTAATGCATACACACAGGCATTTGTCGAGCAGATCAATGATGGAGAGCCGATGCCGACCGTATCAGAAATGGGACAGCTCTGGAGTATCCACACAAACAATATCCGTTCGATGTGGTCTGGGGAGCAAACACCAGAGGAAGCTGCCAAAAATATGGTTACGCAGTTGAAAGAAGCGATTGAATTGATGAATTCAGGAAAGTAGTGATGGCATGAGAAAGAAAAAGAATGCGCTTGGGTATACTTATCTGGCACCGGCACTGATCTCGATTCTGTTGGTGACATGTCTGCCAATTATTTATACGGTGATTTTATCTTTTACTAATTACAACATGTATCATCTGACAGATTACACGTTTGTGGGTCTGGAAAATTATCTGACCGTATTTTCCGGAAGTATTAAAAATGTGTTTTTCCCGGTACTTGGGTGGACGATTTGTTTTGCGCTGTTAAGTACGGCAGGTTCCTATGCAATGGGACTGATTCTTGCCATTTTGTTAAACAATCCGCATATGAAAGAATCAAAAATTTACCGTGCAGTACTGATTGTGCCGTGGGCATTGCCATCTACGATTGCAATCCTCGCATGGCAGGGCCTGCTAAATGAGCAGTATGGTGGAATCAATAATTTACTGCATACAATCGGTATTGCCTGGAATGTACCGTGGCTGACCAATCCATTCTGGGCAAGGGTTGGGCTGATTATCGTGAATGTGTGGCTGGGATTTCCCTATATGATGAATGTCTGTCTTGGCGGACTACAGGCGATTTCTGGTGAATACTATGAGGCGGCTAAAATGGATGGGGCATCAAAATTTCAGTGCTTTAAGAGCATTACATTGCCGATGGTGACGAAACTTTCCATTCCTCTTGTAATTTCTTCGTTTGCGGCTAATTTTAACAATTTTGGAAATATATACATGATTACACAAGGTGGACCGGCGAGAGTGGATAACCAGTTTGCGGGTTATACGGATATCCTTGCTAGTACCACCTATAAGATGACCACATGGTCGAACCGGTATGAACTGTCTGCAACGTTCAGTGTGCTGATCTTTATCATTGTCGGAACATTTACGCTGATTAATATGCGGCTGTCCGGCTCATTTAAGGAGGTTGATTAAATGAAAAATAAAAAGAAAATATCCGCCTCAGAACAACGGACACTGTGGGGAAGCAGAGTGGTCATATGGATCACAATGATCGTGGTGCTGTTTCCGGTCATATGGATTGTTATGTCCTCTTTTTCCGCGGGTGACAGCTTTTTCCTGTCCTCATTGTTCCCTGAAAAATTCAGCATTGAACATTATGTGGAACTGTTTCGGGAAACGGATTTTGGAATCTGGGTTTTTAATTCCCTAAAGTTTTGCTTTATTGTAGCAATCATACAACTTGTGCTTACTTCACTTGCAGCGTATGCGTTTGCAAGACTGCGGTTTGTGGGAAGAAAATATGGACTGATGGCACTTTTGATATTACAGGTGTTTCCAAACAGCATGGCAGTTGCCGGATACTATATTTTAATTTATAAGTTCGGGTTGGTGGACAACAGCTTTGCGCTCATTCTTGTGCTTGCAGGTGGAAGTGCTTACAATATCTGGTTACTTAAATCTTATATCGATGGACTTCCGGTGGAATTGGATGAAGCTGCAATGGTGGATGGAGCAAATGAATTCCAGGTTTTTTATAAGATCATCATCCCGCTTGCAATGCCACAGCTTGCCGTGATCTTCCTGTTTTCGTTTATTGCAACATACAGTGAATATGTGATTACCTCAATCTTTTTGCAGACACCGGGAAAAATGACGCTTGCACTCGGACTGCAGTCTTTTATCAGCGATCAGTTTGCTGCGCACTGGACTTTGTTTGCTGCAGCAGCAGTGATTTCATCCCTGCCGATCATGATCATCTTTATGTGCTTACAGCGATTTATTCAGAATGGATTGGTTGCCGGAGGGGTAAAAGGATAAAATGTAGCTAATTATTTATATAAAAAGGAGAATGTATTATGGTAAAAAAGAAAATTCTATCAGCAATGGCTGCAGCATTTGTAGCGGTACAGCTTTTGGGGACGACTGTAATCACAGCACAGGCATCCACCATCACAGGTGCGGTCAGTACAGATAATTTTATCAGGGGTGTTGACGTGTCGACATTGGATATGCTGGAAGATTTGGGAGCACATTATTATGAGAAAAATCAGGAGAGTGATGCAATGACTATTTTACATAATAATGGTGCAAATTATGTGAGATTAAAGTTATGGGTTGATCCATATGACGAAAACGGAAACCCATATGGTGGTGGAAACAACGATTATAATACGACATTAAAACTTGCTAAAAGAGCCAAAAAACTTGGCATGAAAATTTTGATTGATTTTCATTTGAGTGATTTTTGGGCTGATCCGGCAAATCAGATTAAACCCAAAGCATGGAAAAATTTATCTTATTCAGAATTAAAGCAAACACTGTATTCATATATGAAAACATCTTTAAATGATTTTGCAGCCGAAGGTATTGTTCCAGATATGGTTCAGGTTGGAAATGAAATATCATCGGGGATTCTTCATGAAGATGGCAAAATAGGGACGAATGAGGATTTTTCCGGATTAGCGGGCCTTTTAGAATCTGCAATTTCTGGAGTACGTGCTTCTGCTGCATCAAGTACCAAAATTATGCTTCATCTGGATCAGGGTGGAAAAAATCAGTTGTATACCTGGTATTTTGGTGGATTATTGAAAGAGTCACCAAACTTGGATTTTGATGTATTTGGATTATCTTATTATCCAATGTGGCATGGAACCATGGAGGGGCTTCAGTATAATTTGAATTACTTGGCGACCACCTATAATAAAGAAGTGTGTGTTGTAGAAACTGCGTATGCATGGACAACGGAAGATGGTGATGGTGAAGGAAATGTATTCATTAGTGGAGATGAAGAAGTTGGAGGATATCCTGCAACAGTAGAATGTACCAGATGACAAAGGTATTGGATATTTTTATTGGGAACCAGAATGGATACCTGTAGAAGGCGGAACATATGCTACATCTGCAGGGGTTGCGTATAAAAATGATACCGTAACGCCAAGTAATACATGGGATAACATGACGTTGTTTAATTTTCAGGGAAATGCATTAGATTCTATTAAGGTGCTTAATAAACCGTGTGAAAATTTATTGACAAATATCAGTTTTGAACAGAATGGGATAACTACTTCACCGAGTGGATGGAATGTATGGACAAGTGATTCGTCAGATGAAAATACTGTAAGAACAGAATATGGTGATGCATATGATGGAGATTACAAATTAACATTTTGGGATGATAAAGAGTATTCGTGTTCTGTATATAAAACGTATACAAATATTCCGAATGGAACATATAAATTCTCAATTTGGGCAAAGACAAATGGGAAACAGGATGTTTTACAACTTTATGCAAAAAATTATGGAGGAAGTGAGCTTGATACCACGATTGAAACAAGTGACATTAATTGGAATATTTTTAGTATAGACAAGATTGTTGTTACAAATCATACGTTGGAGATCGGGGTTTATTCTGTAGCAGGAGCAAATGACTGGTGTAACCTTGACTTGGCAATGTTAAGAAAAATTGATTAATTATATTTAAAATTTTTAAGGGGATGGTTTTGATCGTCCCCTTAATTTTTGAATTGTTCTTTGACTGGTGGAATCTTATGAAAAAGAAAATATGGAATAGGTGCAGAAAAAATGGTAGACTATAAAAAAGAGTTTTTGTAGGGGTGTAATAAATGTTAACGGATATGATGAAAGACGAATTGGTAAAAGGGTTACTTAATCTGTTTCATGAAAATTTATCAATGATTATTTTGTATGGATCTGTTGCAAGAAATGAAGCTACATCAGAAAGTGATATAGATATAGCAATCATCACTAAAAATGATATGAATGAAGAAATAAGAAATAAATTTATTTGCTGGTCAGCAGAGATGGATATACGTTATGATAAGATTTTTTCTATCATTGATATTAAAGAAGAAAATATGAAAAAGTGGGGGGAAGTGCTTCCATTTTATAAGAATGTACAAAAAGAGGGGGTTATTCTTTGGAAGGCAGCTTAAAAGAACTAGCACGATATTAGCACCTGTAGAGCAGAACATAATCTGTTTTACAGGTGCTTTTTTCAATTAATAAGGAACTGGTACTTTCGCCTCTTGTGAAAATGTCTAATTAAAAGACTAAAAAAAGACTAAAAAACTTTAAATTAAGTAATACTTTACAAATGTTTAATTTTCTATTAACTAAATATTGACTTAAAATTACTTTATGATATACTGAATTTATCAAATAAATAAAGCAATTGCACACTGGTTCCCATATTTTTACTGCACTCCCCAAGTATGCAGTACCCTCTCCCTGAAATATGGGAAGCAGCGTGCAATTGCTTTTTTATTAAGTGAAACCGGATAGATGGAGGGCACTGGAAGGTTTTTACAAGAAATGGAGAAGAAAGGAAAGGTAGAGCAAAAACATGAGAAGGGTAGGAAAACAGATTGTTGCCATCACGCTGGCAGCGGCAATGATGGGGTCACTGACACCGGAGGCATGCACATTTTTACAAAATGAGGTGGTGTATGCGGCGGAAACAAATGAAGCGTCAGCACCAACAGTAACACGTACAGAACTGTACAAAAATGAGGGCGCAAAAACAACAAAAACCATTGATTTTTCAGAATTGAAAGAAGATGACTGGAATGGTGAAGGAAAAATTACTTTTGTATATGATGAATCCATCAATGGCTCGTCGGGAAATGTGAATGAAGAGTATGAATTAACTGCAAAGGTAACACTGGATGAAACATCCTATCAGTCGCTGGATGCAGATAAAGCGCATCTGAATATCCAGGGTGTAACAAAACTGGGATCAAAATGGGGATGGAACAACAGTACGGATTGCCAGTGGCTGCAGAAGGATTCTTTTATGAAAGTTGGGGAGAATTATTCAGCTGATCTGAAAGTAAAGTTTTCAGGAATAACACCGGATACATTGATGGATGTTGAATTCGTTCTTGTGGGAACCGGATTTAAGGGAACTGTGACATTTTCAAATGTAGTTCTCACAAATTTATCAAGAGATAAACAGGAACTGACCAAACAGGAGCCAACCGTTCTTTCTGATTTAAATGATGAATCCCAGGTAAATCTGTGGGCAGGCGAAACCGGATATCAGTATTTCCACGGTGGAACAAAAAATGCTGCTCCGGAACTTTCCTATGATGCAAATGGCGGAGACGGAAGATTAAAAGTAAGTCTGGATTATACAGCCAACTCCGGCGAATCATGGAGTGAGGCAAAAGTGAAATTCACACCCAAGACACCGGCTGATATCAGCAATTATAATCAGGTGAGTGTGGATTTGATTTATCCGGAAAACAGTAATATTTCCAAGATAAAATTTTTCTCCAACAGCGGAATCAATAAAGATACCAGCATAGATTCGTCCGAGGCAACAGATGCAGGAAACGGATATAAGAAAGTTACAGTTACTTTAGGATTTTCTCCATCTGCCACACCAATGAATGATCTGACAATCGGACTTATCGGAGCCAACAGTTCCTTTGCAGGGGATGTTTATCTGGATAATCTGATACTTTCCCAGAAGGATGCCAGTGGTGATTTTGTGACAATTACCGCAACACCGAATACAGACGGAACACAGGCAAAACCAGAAGCAACAGATAAAACCCTGACCATGACAGATCCGGATGCCAGCAATAGCGCAAAGGCATTGTATGCATATCTGCAGGGACTGACTGAAAGTGATCAGGTACTGTTTGGACATCAGAATGATGTGAGCCATTCCGTAGGAAACAACGATCTGGGAGATGTAAAAGATGTGACCGGTTCCGTCAGCGGTATTTTCGGCATTGACTCCCTGGCATTGTTTGGAAGCGAGGCTGGTGGTACGGATGCGGCATCTGCATTGCAGAATTCCATTGACTACAGCAAAAAGGCGGCCCAAAACGGTGCAATCGTTACCTTATCCACCCATATGCCGAATTTCACCAACGCAAAGATTAAAAAGAATGCAGATGGAACCTACGATTTCTATAACTGTGATTTTAATGAAGCAAAAGATTTATCCGGTGATTCGTTAAAGAAGATTTTGCCTGGTGGAGAGAAGAATGAGGTATTTAAGGCATATCTTGATACGATTGCATTCTATGCCAATGCATTGGAAAAAGAGAATATCCCGGTGATTTTCCGGCCATTCCATGAGGATACCGGCGGCTGGTTCTGGTGGGGCAGTGCAAACACCGCAGAAAGTTACAGGAGTCTGTATGCATATACCAGAGATTATCTGGAATCCCAAGGCGTGCACAATATGCTTTATGTGTATTCGCCAAACGGACCGCTGGAGACCGAGGCAGAGTATATGTCGCGTTATCCGGGAGATGCCTATGTAGATATTCTGGCATTTGATTATTACAACGACTTTAATACTTATCCGGCAGAGAGTGATACTTCATTCTTTGATCATCTGGATCAGACCTGTCAGGTTGTATCATCACTTGCAAAACAGCATAACAAGCTGGCTGCGATTTCGGAGACCGGTGTACGTGTGATGAAAAAGGATGGAAGTGATAACGAAGGGCTTCTTGTAAAAAATAATCCGGTCAGTGAGGCAAAGTCGGGTGTGAACTGGTATCAGAAAGTGAATGATATCGCAAAGAAAAACGACATGCCATATTATATGGTATGGGCAAATTTCAGCGATACCAATTTCTATGTGCCGTATAAATACAGTGATACCATGGGACAGGAAATGATCAATGATTTCATTTCTTACTACAACAATGAGGATTCAGTATTTGGAAACGGTACTAATTTCTATGGAAATATCGATAAGTACGCAGGAGTAAAGACGGATAATTACAAAGATGTCAGCGGATACATGGTAGCACCGTTTGATATGGATACGATTTTAAAGCCAACTGCATTAAAGGCAAGTGTTTCCAATGCCGGTGAGGTATCGTTTGTTGTAAAGGATACGGCAAAAGGCAAACAGTTGACATTGCCGGCTGCGAAAGGCTCCGATGGATTCTATACGGCGCAGCTGACACAGGAGGAAATGGATCAGATTGGAAAAACAGATGTAGCGGAAATCGCGCTGGTTGCAGATGGAAAGACATTGTCTGCGATCACAAATCTGAGTATCGGAAAAGAAAAGGACAAAGCTCCGGCAGGTGTGCTGGAAAATTTTGACTACTATGTCGGGAGTAATGGACTTCTGGATGCAGCTTACGGTGGAAATTCTGCCGCTGGATGCAGTTCGTCCTTTACGCTGGATCAGGAGCATAAGGCAGACGGTACATATGGTGCTGCATTTAATTACAAATTAAAAACAACCGGTTCGGAAGTCTGGACGGGTTTGGTAAATGCAAGTCTGGGCAATACAGATTTTTCAGCCTATAATGCATTGAAATTCTGGACAAAACTTGATGGAAAAGGTCAGAAGGTTGTTGTACAGATCAAGGCAGGAGGAGAAGAGTATGAAGTATATCTGACCAATCTTGCGAAGACAGAAGATGCCTATGAAGTAACCGTTCCATTCTCAGCTTTTAAAGGGAAGACGGGTGGAAAACTTAGTGGGGATGCTTTAAAAGATGTGCAGGCATTCGGACTCTGGTGTAATTCCAACCCGGCAGGTTCCGCGGTAGATGTGGAATCGGTACTTTACTTTGATGCATTCAAAGGAACAACGATCAGTGATGCAGAAGCTGCAAAAGCAGATGCCGATGGCCTGATTGCGGTAAAACAGACCAGCCAGAGTGGAAATAATGGCGGAAATTCTTCCTCTGGCAGCACAACAACACCGGATACAAAACCATCGGAAACCCGGAAAACGGACAAAACATTTGAGAATATTGCAAAAGATACAAATGCGACACTTACCGTTGAAAAGAACGATAAGGGAGAAGTGACAGGTGCCCGGGCACAGCTGGAAAAAACAGTAAAGAATGCTTCCGAGACAAAGAAGACTACAATTTCAGCAGATGTGGTTGCAAAATTAGTCCAAGAGGCAGGAACCAGCGACATCTCGATTACCCAGACAACGAAGAACGCTTCCGGCAAAGTAATGAACAGCGTATCTGTCAATGCGAAGGATCTGCAGGCAGGCAAAAAGCTGACACTTGTAAAAGTTGATAAAAAGACAGGAGAAAAAGTCCTGATCAGCAGCAGGACTTATAAGGTTTCCAAAGACGGAACGGTTACAGCGGATACCAAAGATGCCGGTGATTATGTACTGCTGAATGAGAAGGATGCAAAAGCCCTGAGCAGTAAAATCTTAAAGAGTGTTGCATTAAAGGATACCAAGAAAACGGTTGCAAATGGAAAGAAGGCAAAAGTTACTTTTGATAAGAACCTGAACATGGAAAATGTAAAGAACATTACTTATACATCTTCCAAAAAGTCGGTTGTAACCGTGAATAAAAATGGTACAATTGTCGCAAAGAAAGCTGGCAAAGCAGTTGTGAAAGTAAAAGTCACTTTAAAGAACGGAAAGACAAAGACGGTAAAAATGACGATCAAAGTGACAAAGTAAATTTACAGGAGTTTCGTCAAAATTTTAATAAGAAAAAGACGGTTTCGCAGGAAATCGTCTTTTTTCTTACCCATAATTGTAAAGAGAAGCGTGTGCGTTTTTTCGGGGGAATTGATTGTAATTTCAGGAACCTTTGTTTATACTAAAATCAATAGAAAAGAGAATGAGAAGGAGAACATTTATTATGGCAGGAAAACACATTTCCATTCCGGCACTTTTAAAGATCGGTGCGGGTGCATTGGACAATCTGGGGATTTACTTAAAAGAGTTACAGTTACAGAAAGTAGTTGTATTATTTGGAAACGGTCTTGTAGAAATGTTTGGTTCTACCGTTATGGAAGCATTGCAGCAGGAGGACATTGATATTTTAGAATATCAGGAACTGGATACCGTGCGGTTGGAAGATCTGACCAGTCTTGCATTTTCCATGCCGGCGAAGACGCAGGCAGTCATCGGCATCGGTGGCGGAAAAGTGATTGATGGTGCGAAATATTGTGGATTTCTGCGAAATCTGCCGTTTATCAGCATCCCGACATCGGCATCGAGCGATGGCTTTTCAAGTGCCAGTGCTTCCCTTCTGGTGGAAGGACGGCGCAAGTCCGTTCCGGCAAAACTTGCATATGGGATTGTGGTGGATACAAAGATTATCCGCAGTGCACCGGAGAAATTTTTATATTCCGGAATCGGCGATATGGTATCAAAAATTACGGCACTGTATGACTGGATTTTTGAGGAAGAACATGGGTACGGAAAAGTCAACGATTTTGCTGTCATGATTGCAAAGAAAGCAGTCAACAGTTTTGTGCGCACACCGTTTACTTCGATACAGGATGATCTGTTTTTAAAGGAACTTCTGGATTCTCTTGCGATGAGCGGAATTGCAAATGAGATTGCGGGCAGCAGTGCGCCAACGAGCGGCAGCGAACATCTGATTTCCCATGCACTGGACAAGATGCTTGAGCATCCGCAGCTTCATGGGATTCAGGTCGGCATTGCAACCTATCTGATGAGTGTTGTGCAGGATCATCGTTACCGGAGGGTAGACACGATCTTTACGCAGACGGGGTTCTGGGATTATGTAAAAGCACTGGATCTTCGGCGGGAGGATTTTGAGAAAGCAGTTGATCTGGCACCGTCGATCAAACCGTTCCGCTATACGTATCTGCATGAGCAGCAATATAGGGATCGCGCGAAGGAACTCCTGCATACAGATGCGCGGTTGCAGGAAATCTTGAAATAGAGAGGAAAATAAATTACAGGATATACAATGATAAAAGTAGCAATATGTGATGATGATATACAATTTATTTATAAATTGGAACAAAGTATTTTTCGGTTTGCAGAAATGAAAAGAATAAAAGTGGATGTTGACGGTTATACAAGTGGAGCAGAATTTATTCAAAAACTGCAGCAAAGCGAAAGGTATGATTTGTTATTTTTGGATATTGAATTAGGGGACAGCTCGGGGATTATCGTTGGAAACTGGATTCGATCTCAGATCCAATATGAATCCATGCAGATTGTTTTTGTATCGGCAAAAGAAATGTATGCCATGCAGCTTTTTGATCTGCGTCCAATGAATTTCCTCGTGAAACCCATACAACAGGAACGAGTAGATTATATATTAGATGAATATGAAAGGCTGTATCAGTTTCAGCCACATATTATAGAAATTGGGAAAGGAAGAAATGCGATACGGATAGAAGAACATTCTGTTTTTTATTTGCAGAGCCTTGCCAGAAAAATTCAAGTGGTAACAGCAAATGATACATTATGTGTTTATGGAAAACTTTCGGAGGTTATTCCTGCGTTGAATCCGCATTTATTCTGCGTGGTACATAAATCTTATGTCATTAATCTGCGGTATGCAGAATCTTTTCAGAAAGACAGCGTACACATGATCAATGGGGATGACATTCCGGTCAGTCGGTCTATGAAAAATAACCTTGATCATGCAATTATGGAAAAGATGAGGTGTGGCGGGTGAATAACATAGAAAGAATATTTGAAGCGGTATGTAACATATTAAGTGTGTATGTAAGTTTTAAAGTGACGGATGTTTTTCTGGAAAAGAAAAGAAAACTGCCACGGATGGCAAATATTGTTTATGTGTTCGTATGGCTTATTAATACAGTTGTTGCATTTGGTTTTCGAAATGCCATGGGGACTACGGTGAGTATGGTACTGCTTCTCTGGGCGGCAGAAGGTATATTGTATGAAGGAAGTATACTGCAGAAAATAATGGCAGGTTGTTTTACAGTATTGCTGGGGCTTACCATAGAATTTATCATGTATTATTATCTGGGAGATTTTTCTTTGTTTTCCGAAGGGCGGGCAATGGGAACCATCACAGGGGCAATGGTCAATCTGCTCATAGCAATGGGAATAAGACAGGTGATATGTCGGCGAAGGGTTATGGAAACACAGAACTATTACTTTATGATTCTTGTATTAGCCGGAAATATTGTCTGGATATATGCTCTTGAGAGTGTATCCGGCGAAAATTCGCCAAAAACAGTATTATCACTGGCTATTATGATCGTTGTAGATCTTGGAATGTTCTATTTGTATGACCGTTTGGGAGAAGCTTATCAGGATAAAATGCAGCAACGGCTTTTAAAGGAACATATGATGGCCTATCAGGAGCAGATGCATATCATGCAGCAGAATCAGAAAAAGCTGGATTCTTTGCGGCATGACATGAAAAACCATATGTATCTTCTGCAGACATATCTTAATGAAGGAAGGTATGATAAGGCACAGGAATATGTAAATAAAATGAGTGAGCATTTGCAGACGGAGCATAAGTATGTGAATACGGGGAATCTGGAATTGGATATGATTTTGAATCATAAACTGGCAAAAGCGGAGGCAATGTCCTGTCAGATTCAGTCGCAGATTGTGATTCCGTGCCAGTTGCCAGTGGATGGATATGACTGGAATGTTTTGTTTGGAAATCTGTTGGACAATGCAATTGAGGCAATGGAGCAGATAAAAGATCGTTTTTTGGAGATTCGGATACAATACGACAGGGGAATTCTGGGTATACAGGTGAAAAATACGTTTGATGGAAAAGTCAATAAACAGGGAGAACGTTTACTGACAAGGAAGAAACAACAGGCATTGCATGGAATCGGTATGCAGAATATTTCAGATGTTGTAGACAAATACGGGGGATGGAAATCTATAAATATCGATGAAAATATATTTGAGGTTCAGATTGTGTTATATCTTTGAAAAAATCCCATGGTGTATGCTATGGGATTTTTAATGCAGATTTTGACGAAAATCAAACCAATTTTAACATGCAGAAAGAATAATGGGAAAAATGAAGTATAGTATACACAAGAGAGGGGAAATAGCCATGAAAAATATTTTAAAAATAATGCTTATGATGATTACAATTTATACGATAACAGGTTCTGCTGTGTATGCCGCGGAAATACCGGTTTCAGATCAGGATCAGTTAATAACGAGCCGTGATTGGACAGAAATCAGTAATTTACAGGATGAAATGAAAAAAGAAGAGCCGGATGCAACCATCGATTATGACAAGGCATTAAAAGTATATGTGGATTGTAATCTTATAAAATTGCAGACGGCAGATACGAAAAAACTCACAAGTGCTCTGGAAAGTGCAAATTATGTATGGGTAATTCCTTTTAAAATGGAAAAGACATATGGATTCTGAGGTAAGTACAGGAGCTGGAGTACAGAGCAGAAGTTCGATGAAATATGTGGCTGGCATTGGAATTATAGTGATAGGAAGCATATTAATCCTTAGTGTTTTAAAGAAAAAGAAATTGGAGGATTATGAATGAAGAAAATCAGTCTGTACTTATTAATTTTTACAATGCTATATTGTCTGTGTGCGTGTGGAAAAAATTCTGATGCAAAATCAAACAGTAGAGAAGATGATGGCAGAAAAGAACAAAAGATAATCATATCATCAATTCAGGTTGCTTCAAATACGAAGGTTATGCGTGCAAAGGTGTTCCTTCCGAACGTAAAATCTTTGGAAGGAACAAATTATTGGTTAGGTGGGTTAGATACTACCAGTAAGGTGGATGTAATAGATACAGGTGATGGTATTCAGATCAATGTGTGCGGCTTTTATTCCGATGATACTGCGTGGAAAAATCCGAAAGTATATAAGGGATTTCAATCACCGGATAATTCAAATACGCCATTAAAAAATGTTTTGGTTAATGGAAAAGTTGTTCCAATGAAGGAGAAGATGTTAAAAGCGGATGTTAAGAAAACAAAAAAAACAATCCCTGTTGAAATTACACCTTATACGGTTAGTATTTGTCCCGTCAATGACTGGAGAGAAAAAGGGTGTTTTTATCATGTAGTTGCAACAACAAAAGACGGAAAGCAATATTCCATAGGAGAGTTACCTCTTACCGATGACAGAAAAGGAACTGAAAAAAAGAAACATCCTTTCATGGATGATACAGATCTTGAAGAGCTTGGAGATGGCTATGCATCTGCAAGTGAAATGAAATATTGTGGGGCTCGTTATATTTTCAATCAGAAGATTGATATCACACAGATAGAACAGATAGAAATAATAAAATATAAAATCAGCAGATGATATAGGTATAAAAACAGGTCATAAATTTGTTGACGATGATAGGAAACCATGTTAGGATGATGGTAGAGACTATCAATGAAGTGACAGGGGAATGAGTTTTTGACTCATCCCCCTGTTCTTATTATCAGGAGAAATGGATGAAAAAGAACAATCAGATGAAACCAGACAATGTAGCAAAACGTCTATGGGCATTTTTTATCGTGCTCACCATGTGTATTACCGTGCAGCCTGTCGTGCCGGCAAAGGCGCAGGAGGCTGTGCAGACAGCGGCAAGAACGATCTATACGGAATTTAAACATGGAAATTCTACTCGTTCCGGAGATGGAAGCTATGGAAATCCCTACAATTTATTTGAGGATGCCTATGCGGCTGCCGGCAATGGGGATGAAATCTCAATTTTGGGAAGTGGTGCTTTTTTAAATGCCGAGGCTGCGGAACCGTTTATTTTTGATAAAAGCGTGACCGTCAACGGAAATGGAAATACTTTTTCCAACCGTAAGGGGGGATTTATCCTGAATACGGATGTGACATTTAAAAACATTACGCTGCGGTTTTCCAATCGTCTGCACGATGCAATTTTTGCAAATGGGCATAAACTTGTTCTTGAGAATGTTACGTGCGACAGCGGATTCCGCTATGTAGATATCTTTGGCGGATCCCTTTATGAGAATGGAAAGAATATGGGGAATCATCCGGGATCAGAGGCACAGATTCTGATTACGGGTGGTGGTACCAATCTGGGGAATATTTATGCCGGTTCCATGAATGGAACATATGACGGTAAGACACAGATCGTGCTTGCGCACGTTTCCGGTACGCAAAATGGGGAAATCTATGCATCCGGTGCCAGGGAACCATATGTAAATCAGGATGACTGGTTTTCCACGCAGGAGCCGGATCCACCGGCAGCGGATGGACAATATACGGTTTCCGGCGATGTGGAAATTTCACTTACCGGTTCCGATACGAAACAGGTGTACGGAGTATCTGAAAATCACGCAGGGAAGACATTTCTGACCATAGATACCGACCAGTCCTATACCGGAATTCCAGGTATAAGCAAAGTAGGAAACCTCACAGTAAAGGGCGGTGGAACATTTGCACCGGCAGCGTTGGACAGCTGTACGGTCAGACTGGAAGGGGCAAGTGCGATTGATCTTTCCCAGATGGAAACTCCACAGGTACATTCGATTGTGAGTGCGGATTCAGCAGGAAACCGACTGATCTTAGGGAAAGAACAGAAGCTGAATGTTACAGATACCATTACGGGTGCACTTACATTTGAAACCCCGAATGGAAGAAATGGAAAATCCGGAATTGCGGAGTATGGTCACACCTATCTGGAACTTGGAAGGGCTGCGGATACGGCGGTTTCTTTTACACCGACAGACGGACAGGCAGGGATGACACTGGAACGGACAATGTCTGGAAATGGAGAAATCTGGAAAACCAGTGAGTTGTCAGGGGATAAACCGGTTGCAGTAAAAAATATGACCATAAAAAATCCTGTACTTTTGGCGAATGTTTCAAATATTATGAGTAGTGATAAATCGTATTATCTGGATGTGGAATGGCAGGAAGGGACACCCGAAAATGGGAAAACTTTATATCAGGTTCCACTTACATACGAAGTAGAGTTCAATAATCATATATATTATTCAACGGTTGGTGATGATGGAAATGCCAATGTTTCGGATCTTAGACTGGCATTTCATCCGGAGACAAATCAGGACGGGGTACATACAATTACACCGGAATTTTATGAAGATGCTACTAGTGGCGAACTGAAACTGCCAGAACCGGGAACCTACTACATCACAATCCGTCCATTTTCAGCAGATGAACAAATTGAGCAGAAGGTAGTTCTGATTGTAAACAAAGATCCGGATACATCCGGTTCGACGGTTACTTCACAGAAAACAACCACTACGATAAATGGATTACCATCGGCCGTGTTCATGCAGGATGAACTGAATCTTACCGTGCAGACGGTCTATACAGGTAGCAGCTTACAGGGACAGAACGTGCCGTCTGCTGATTTTTCGGTATACATTAACCAGACCCCTTATGAAGTATCCGGCATCACACTTCAAAACGGAGAGGCAGCCATAAAGATTCCGGTTTCAGAGGCAAACGGATTTCATATGGGAGAAAATGCAATTACAGTTTCTTATGCAGGAGCAGCCAATGAAAAATACAGGGCACTTCCTTCCCAGGCAAACGAAACCGTGACGGTAAATCCAATTGCCGTAAAGATGCAGTATGATACCATCCAGCAGACAGCTGCATACACAGGGCTGAAACAGAGCTGCTTTGTTTCCACGGTAAATGTAGTCCGAAAGGACAACGGAAAGACGGTAGATTCGCAGGTAAAGCCTGAAGTTTTCTATCGGCAGGATGGGAAAAATGTTGTTCCGGTGCAGCCGGGCAGCTATGAGGTGTGGTTTAAAGTAACTGGAAACCAGTACGATGTGATAGAGGAAAAAGTCGGAACCTTTACCATTACAGCGGCGAAACCATCGATTCGCCTTACGGCAGAGACAGAAAACGGTAATTCTGTACATCTGTATGCAAAGGTAGATGGAGTCCGAAATGGCAGTATTCCGCTTGGTTCGATTTCTTTTTATCAGGACGGAACCATAATAAAGGCACAGGAAAAACTCGTATATGGGGAAGCCGATACGGTTGTATCAGGCTTAAAACGTGGCGGTTCTTATCGGTTTAAGGCAGTATATGAGCCGGATGATAAGGATGGACAGACTTATTACGAAACAGTGACAAGTGAAGCCACGACCGTTACAATCAAAGAGGACAGTTCCACCGGAGGCGGCTCATCTTCCGGAGGAAGTTCTGGTGGCGGAAATACTTCGGGTGGTAACACAGCCGGAGGGGGAACACCATCCAACGGAAACAAAACCGATGTAGAAACTCCGTCTGACGGAAATACAGCTGGTACACAAACACCGTCCGATGGAAACGCGGCCGGACAAAATATACCAACCGTGACCGTTACCGGAACCCGGAAAAATAAAGCCATCAAAACAACGGTGACCGCTGATCTGATAAAACAAACCATGGAAGAAAATAATGGAAAACACACAGATGTGACGATCCGGGTCACCGATCCGGCTGGCAACGTAAGCTATACACTGACCGTAAATACAGCAGACATACAGACCGGAAATAAGCTGTATGTGTGTGCAAAAGATCAAAAGACAGGTGCCTATGTCCTTGTAAACGACAAGAGTTATACGGTTACAAAAGCCGGAAATGTGAATTTTTCAGCAGATTCCAATAAGGATTATGTCCTTATGGATCAGAAAGATATGGATCAGGTCACAACGAAAATATTAAAAACGGTTACATTGAAGAATAAAACCGTTCAGGTGAAGAAGGGAAAACAAAAGAAGGTTTCTCTGGCAGCCACCTTAAATATGGACAATGTAAAAAGCATTTCTTATCAGAGCAATAACAAAAAAATTGCATCTGTAAACAAGAAGGGTACCATAAAATCGAACAAAAAAGGAACTGCGTCCATTCGCGTGACAGTAACCTTAAACAATGGAAAGACCAAAGTTTTAAAATTAAAAGTCAAAGTCAAGTAGCAGATGCAGGAAAAGACAAAACCCCGGAAATAAATATCCGGGGTTTTTGTTTTACCTAGAGAGAAAGTGCACACTGATCAATTTTTTCCAGTTCCTCCTCCGTAAACGGAGCAGAGTTTAACACTTTCAGATTTTCAAGAATCTGTGCCGGGCGGGAAGCTCCGATCAGAACGGAAGTGACCACACCGTCACGGATGACCCATTTGAGTGCCATCTGTGCGAGGCTTTCACCACGGGCAGCCGCAATCTCATTCAGACTCCGGATACTGTTCAGCCGCTTTTCATCGAACTGGTCGGCATGCAGAAAACGTCCGTCGGTATTGACACGGCTGTCCTTTGGAATGCCGTGCAGATAACGGTCGGTCAGCATACCCTGTGCGAGCGGGCTGAAAGAAATAATTCCTTTCTTCCCATCTGCTGCGGCCTGTTTTAAACCGTTTTCTTCAATGGTACGGTTAAAGATATTGTAGGAATTCTGGTTGATAATAAACGGGCAGTGCAGATCTTCTAAGATGGCAGCTGCGCGTTTCATCGTTTCCCCGTCGTAGTTGGACAGACCGACATACAGTGCTTTTCCGCTGCGCACGATCTGGTCGAGTGCACCCATGGTTTCCTCCAGCGGCGTATCCGGATCCATGCGGTGGTGATAGAAAATATCTACATAGTCCAGACCGAGCCGTTTTAAGCTCTGGTCAAGGCTGGCAATCAGGTACTTGCGGCTGCCCCAGTTCCCATAAGGCCCCGGCCACATGTCAAAACCGGCTTTGGAACTGATGATCAGTTCATCGCGGTAGGAAGAAAGTTCTTCCCGAAGGATCTTCCCGAGATTTTCCTCCGCACTGCCCGGCTGCGGTCCATAGTTGTTTGCCAGATCAAAATGTGTGATCCCGTGGTCAAATGCCGTAAAGCACATCTGTCTCATATTTTCATAAACACCGGTATCTCCGAAATTGTGCCAGAAGCCCAAAGATACTTCCGGCAGCATCAGTCCGCTGTCGCCGCAGCGGTGGTATTTCATGGTTTCGTAACGTGATTCATTTGCGTGATACATAAGAAATCCTCCTTAGTTTGTAAAAAATTTATCATAAATGCCAAATCCAAAAATAAAAAGCACAATCAGCGGCAGAATATAGGTAATGTAGCCGCGCATCCAGTTTTTAATTTTTAATCCTTTTCCGGTATTGGCTTCGGTTGTGTAGTTTTTCCAGCCCCAGCCGTAGCGGCTTGTGCAAAACAGCAGATATACCAGGGAACCGAGAGGCAGGAACAGGTTGCTTACCAGAAAATCTTCCAGGTCAAGCACAGACCCGCCAAAGATTGAAAAACCTTTCCAGTTCCATACATTGTATCCGAGTATACATGGCAGGGAGAGTACAATGATCAGTACCAGATTAACGGCACAGGATTTCTGGCGGCTGCATCCGGTCAGTTCCATACCGCAGGAGATGATGTTCTCAAATACTGCCAGGATTGTGGAAAACGCTGCAAAAAACATAAACAAAAAGAACAGGCTTCCCCAGAGTCTGCCAAGCGGAATATGGTTAAAAATATTCGGCAGGGTGATAAAAATCAGGCTTGGTCCGGAAGTCTGGTCAACATGGAACGTAAAGCATGCCGGAAAAATGATAAGTCCGGAGGTGATAGCAACAAACGTATCCAGAATGGCAATATTTACCGATTCACCAAGCAGAGAGCGTTCCTTTCCGATATAACTTCCCAAAATTGCCATCGCGCCGATTCCAAGGCTTAACGTGAAAAATGCCTGGTTCATGGCACCCGTAATGGTTTTTGCAATACCGATCTGTTTCATCCGTTCAAAGTCCGGGATCAGATAAAAGGCAAGGCCTTCTTTTGCACCATCCATAAAAAAGCTGTTGACCGCCAGAATGATCATGATGATAAGCAAAGAAGTCATCATGACCTTTGTTACTTTTTCCAGACCGTTCTGCAGTCCACGGGAGCAGACAAATACGCCGGCGCAAACAACTACCACCATCCAGAAGCCCATGGTCAGAGGTTTGCTCAGCATTGTGGTAAACTGTCCGGATACACCGTCGGCATCCAGTCCCTGAAACTGTCCGGTGACCGTCATATAAAAATAATGAAGCATCCAGCCGGTGACCGTTGTATAAAACATCATAAGAAGATAGCAGCCGATCAATGTGATAATCCCGTGGATATGCCATTTCTGTCCGGGTTTTTCCAGTGCCTGGTAGGCTTTGACCGGACTTTTCTGGCTGGCACGCCCAACCGCAAATTCCATCGTCATGATCGGGAGTCCGAGAATAATCAGAAACAACAGATAAAACAGCACAAAGGCACCGCCTCCGCCCTGTCCGGCAGTGTATGGAAATTTCCATACGTTTCCGATTCCGATCGCACATCCGGCTGACAGGAGAATGAATCCCAGACGGGATTTTAATTTTTCTCGTTCTTCCATAAAATAATCCACCTTTTTGTAAACATTGTATAAAATACAAACGAAATTATACAATCTGTTGTGAGAAGTTTCAACCCTTTTTGACGAAATTTTACCAGGTATGTGTTGCATTTTTTTACAGATACTAGAGGAGAAGGTTGCGGAGTGTTCATGTTCTGCAATCAACAAGATTATCTTATGGAAAGAAAGAGGTATAAACCATGGTTTTAACAGAAAAAGAGATGGCTACAATTGAGGATCTGCACACACAGGAGCTGTCCTGCGTGGAGAAGTACAAACGTTACGGACAGGAAGCAAAAGACCCGGTACTTCGGGATTTGTTTGCCGATCTGGAAAAAAAGGAGCAGAAGCATGTGGAGTCTCTGGAACAGGTCATGAAAGGCAGCGTCCCATCCTGTAACGTCAATGACAGGGATGGAAAGATGTATGAGCCAAAGGCAACCTATGATTCTATGACCAATCCGGAAGATAAGAAAAACGATAATTTCCTTGCCACAGACAGCATTGGTTCTGAAAAAATGGTGTCCGGAACGTATAATACCGATGTGTTTGCATTCGGGGATTCCGATGTGCGCAAACTTCTGGCAGATATCCAGGTGGAAGAACAAAACCACGCGGAGATGCTCTATAAATATAAAACCGTAAACGGCATGGCATAGCCGGCATGTGGAGTGGATGTCCCAAAGCATCCACTCTTTTTGTTTTTACAAAAGGATTACAGAAAACGGATAGTGCATCTTACATAACCCGTTTATTATAAATCCTGTAATAAATCTTACAGATTTCACAAGGAGAACAAAAGAATTATGAGAAAAAATGTGATGAAACTTACAGCAGGAGTTCTCTCCACCGCTGTATTGGCAGGAATGTTTGCCACTGGTATCCCGACAAAGATTGCAGCAGCAACGGAACACTGGAATGATGCTTCCCGGGAATCTACAGACTGGAGCAACTGGAAAAAGAACTGGGCTGCTTACAGCAGTGAGTATGAACATGTATCACTGACTCCGGGTGCGGATGAGACAAAATTAAATTATGCATGGTACAGCAAAACGGCTGAGACTCCAAAGGTGAGAATCTCTACCAGACAGAATATGGATGGTGCGACAGAGTTCACCGGAGCGCAGACCGAAGCTGTGACCATAGATACCACGAAATATTTTTCCAATAAAGTAACCGTAAGCGGTCTCAAAGAAAATACCAGCTATTATTATCAGGTATTTCAGGATGGAAAGTGGCAGGATACACAAAACTATACCACACAGGCATTTGATGAATTTTCTTTCCTGTATGTCGGAGATCCGCAGATCGGGGCTTCCAAAGGCCAGACCAGCAGTGAGAGTGAAAAGATGGAAAATGCAGGAAATGTTGTAACTTCTGCACCGGAAAAAAATCTTGCTGCAAGAAATGACAGCTATAACTGGAACAACGTATTAAATGAAGCACTCGAAGATCATTCCGATGTAAGTTTTCTTGTGTCAGCAGGAGATCAGGTGAACTACGGAAGCAACGAGCGCGAGTATGCAGGATATCTTGGGGCAGAGGCACTGACTTCCCTTCCGGTAGCAACGACCATTGGTAACCACGACAGTGTTTCGAATCAGTACAGCCTGCATTTTAATAATCCAAATGCTTTTTCCGATACCGATACCAATTATGTACAGGGAAAGACAAAGGCAGGAACCGATTACTATTATCGTTATGGAAATGTCCTGTTCATTGTTCTTGACACAAACAACTATAACTGTGCAACGCATGAGAATGTCATGAAAAAAGCAATCAATGAGAATAAAGATGCCAAATGGCGTATTGTGGTATTCCATCAGGATATTTACGGCAGTGGTTACGACCATTCCGATTCCGATGGTATGGTGCTTCGTACACAGCTTACTCCACTGATGGATAAGTATAAGATTGATGTGGTGATGCAGGGACATGATCATACCTATTCCAGAACCTTCCAGCTTGAGGGGGATGGAAAGGATCATATTTCTTACAGCACTTATGGATACAAATCTGTAGAGGAAGCTGAAAAAGACAGTGATTATCAGGCACAGAATAACTGCTATGAAATCGTAAACAAGACCGTTGGCGGAACCGTTACCAATCCGGAAGGAACCGTATATTTAGAAGCAAACTCTGCAACAGGTTCAAAATTCTATAACCTGATTGCTTCCAAACAGGACTTCATTTCTGAGAGAAGCCAGACCTGGACACCAACCTATTCCGTCGTAAAAGTAACGGACAAAAAGTTTTCTGTAACAACTTATGATGCAACGACCAGAAAACAGTTACAGGGATCTACTACATATACGATCGTAAAAGATGCGGTAAAGCAGACCATTCAGGCGAAGAACTCTTACAAAAAAACCGTAGGAGACAAAGCCTTTTCCTTAAATGCAAAAGCAAAAACACCGCTTACCTATACCTCTTCCGACAAAAAGATTGCAACTATTGATAAGAACGGAAAAGTTACCGTAAAAAAGGCCGGAAAGGTTACAATTACGGTGAAGGCAGCAGCAACCAGCCAGTATCAGGCAGCAGGCAAAACAATTACGATTACTGTTACAAAGAAAGCAGTAAAGAAAGCAGTTAAATAATAATGAAGAAAAACTGGAAAAAAGTTTTAGTGGGAACCCTTTGTCTGGTGGGGTTCCTACTGTTATTAGTCAAAGGAAACCAGTTCGAAAAAGTATCCCTGATTTCCACGGAAGGGCAAAGCTATGAGAAAGCAGTCGTGACAAAGATCACGAAAGATAATCTGGCAGAAGATGGAAACCGATACGGGACACAGGAGGTGCGCGTACAGGTCAAATCCGGAGCATATGCAGGGGAAGAGTTTGATGCCGTCAATCCAAGCGGTTCCTTGTTTGGCATGGAGAACTGTGAAGTTGGTTCGCGCGTAATTGTCATTGTCAGTTCCACAGATGATAATGCTGTCGTTACGGTATACAGCAAAGACCGTACTATGGCAATTTATCTGTTTGTACTTTTTTTCTGTCTGGTGATATGTATTATAGGTGGGAAAAAAGGAGTCAAAGCCATTGCAAGTCTGGCATTTACCGGTGTGTGTATTGTTTATCTGATGTTTCCGCTGATGTACCGGGGTATTTCACCGATCGGTATTACCATTGTTGTTGTCATTCTCTCGACATTGCTGACCCTGTGGCTTTTGGGCGGAGTCTCTAAAAAGACGGTATCTGCAGTGGTGGGAACGGTCAGCGGTGTGGTTGTGGCAGCCGTAGCCGCAGTTGTGTTTGGAAAAGCCGCAGGCATTACCGGGTATAATGTGTCTGATATCGAAACGTTGAATTATGTGGCACAGAATACACAGATAAAAATAGGACAGCTTCTGTTTTCGGGAATCATTATAGCCGCACTTGGGGCAACCATGGATGTTGGCATGTCAATTGCATCCACGATTCAGGAACTGCACGAACGCAGTCCGCAGCTGGGGACAAAAGAGTTGTTTGTGTCGGGAATCCGTGTGGGGCGCGATATGATGGGAACCATGGCAAATACACTGATTTTTGCCTATGTCGGTGGTTCGTTGTCTACGCTCGTTGTCAATTATGCATACAATCTGAGTTATAATCAGCTGATCAATTCTTATGTAATCGGAACAGAAATCATGCAGGGACTTTCGGGAACTCTTGGGGTTGTGCTGACCGTACCGATTACCGCAGCTGTAGCGGCAGTGCTTATCGGAAAGAAAAAGATAGTAAAAGAACCATTGATGCAGGACATTTATGATGGCTCAGATGATTATGAAGAACCGGAAACAGACGGTGAATACGGGGAAGATGTTTAAATGGGACATATGTGAAAAAAGTTATGAGATATGTCCCGAACCTAAAAGAAAGTTTTATTTTCTATATGTCCACTATCAATTTGGAAAGTGATAGAACACTTGATTTTCTTAACAAACACGTGCAAATCTGTTTGTTAAAAAATGGTCTGGAAAATTCAATTCCGAAACAATCCCAGCGTATTAAAAATATATTGACATTTACGAACTTTACGCTATAATAGAATCAAACATATGAACAAATGCTCATATGAAAGAATGATAAAATAAAAAAGGAAAGTATGGAGGAAACCGACGATGAAGAAAACTTACAAAATTGATGTGGATTGTGCAAACTGTGCAAACAAAATGGAGGAAGCTGCAAAAGCTACTACCGGAGTAAAGGATGCAACTGTAAATTTCATGACACTGAAGATGAACGTAGAATTTGAAGAGGGTGCAGATGCAAAAGCGGTTATGCAGGATGTGTTAAAGAACTGTAAGAAAGTGGAAGATGATTGTGAGATCTTTCTTTAAATCCGGCTTTTTCCATAGATATCAGTCAGATTGGAGGACACCATGAATAAAAAGCAGAAAAAAGTATTGAAACGAATTATTGTGGCAGCAGTGCTTCTGGTTATCATCGGGATTGCAGGAAGCGTTGTTTCTATACCAAAGTGGCTGGAGTTCCTTTTCTATCTGGTTCCGTATTTTGTGATCGGTTATGATATTCTGCGGAAAGCCTGGAAAGGAATCTGTAACAGGCAGATGTTTGATGAAAATTTTCTGATGGCAGTGGCAACCATCGGAGCGATCGCCCTCGGTGATTACAAAGAGGGCGTTGCAGTTATGCTGTTTTATCAGATCGGAGAGCTGTTCCAGAGTTATGCAGTCGGTAAGAGCCGCCGGAATATCAGTGATCTGATGGATATCCGGCCGGATTATGCAAATATTGAAACAGACGGTCAGATTGAAAAAGTAGATCCGGATGAGGTGGAGATCGGCACGGTGATTATTGTACAGCCGGGCGAAAAAGTTCCAATCGATGGTGTGGTTGTGGAAGGACATTCTTCCCTGAATACCAGTGCACTGACGGGAGAGAGTGTTCCAAGGGAAGTCGCTGTGGGAGAGGAAATCATCAGTGGATGTATCAATATTTCCGGACTGTTAAAGATCCGCACCACAAAAGAGTTTGGAGAGTCTACGGTTTCTAAGATTCTTGATCTGGTGGAGAATGCAAGTTCTAAGAAATCACGTTCCGAGAATTTTATTTCCAGATTTGCACATTATTATACACCGGCAGTCTGTTACGGCGCGCTGGCACTGGCAATTCTGCCACCGCTTGTCCGCATGCTGTTTATGGGGCTTCCGGCAGACTGGGGCATCTGGATTTACCGTGCACTGACATTTCTGGTTATCAGCTGCCCGTGTGCGCTGGTCATCAGTATTCCACTCAGCTTTTTTGCAGGAATCGGAGGTGCCAGTGCAGAGGGTGTTCTGGTAAAGGGTTCCAACTATCTGGAAGCACTTGCGGGAACGCGTACGGTTGTCTTTGATAAGACAGGAACAATTACGCAGGGGGTATTTGAAGTCTGCGGAATTCATGGAACAAATTGTGCATCCGGCAGCTGTCCGGTTGAGTCCGGACATCCGGTATATACGAAAAAGGAAGAACAGCTGTTGGAGTATGCGGCACTGGCAGAGTGTCACAGCACACATCCGATCAGTATCAGCCTGCAGAAAGCCTATGGTAAGAAACTGGATGTGGACCGGGTCACAGATGTACAGGAAATCGGTGGACATGGTGTGATCGCAACGGTAGACGGACACAGGGTTGCGGCAGGAAATGACAAACTCATGAAAAAAGAAAAAATTGCGTATCGCAACTGCAGCTGTACCGGTACAATCGTACATCTGGCAGTCGATGGTGTTTATGCCGGCCATATACTGATTTCAGATATGCTCAAGCCGAATGCGGCGGCTGCCATGCAGGCACTGAAAAATTCCGGCGTGCACCGACTGGTAATGCTGACCGGTGATGATGACCGTGTAGCACAGCAGGTAGCAGGGGAGGTTGGAATCACGGAAGTACATTCCCAGCTGCTTCCGGCAGATAAAGTTTCCGAAGTGGAAAAACTGTTGCAGACCAGGGAAGAAAAGAGTACCGTTGCCTTTGTCGGGGATGGCATCAATGATGCACCTGTGCTTTCCCGTGTTGATGTTGGAATCGCTATGGGAGCACTTGGATCGGATGCGGCGATTGAGGCAGCAGATGTGGTACTGATGGATGATGATCCGCTCAAGATTGCGAAAGCAATCCGTATCGCAAGAAAGTGCCTGCGGATTGTATATGAAAATATCTGTTTTGCAATCGGGATTAAACTGCTCTGCCTGTTTTTGGTAACGATAGGTATTGCAAATATGTGGATGGGAATTTTTGCAGATGTCGGTGTTATGGTGATTGCTGTGCTGAATGCAATCCGTGCACTTTTTGTAAAAAAATTATAGGGTATAATTCTGCCGGAAATGTTCCGGTGGAGAGGAGGAACTTCATGGAAAAAGAAAAGATTGAATGCTGTAGTGAAAATCAGGTACATCCGGATCTGCTAAAGATCGTGAATGACACGATGCCGGAAGAAACGGAACTGTATGATCTTGCAGAATTATTTAAAGTGTTTGGAGATTCCACCCGTATCCGCATCCTGTTTGTCCTGTTTGAAGCAGAGGTGTGTGTCTGTGATCTTGCAGCGGCATTGTCAATGACACAGTCTGCAATTTCCCACCAGCTTCGGATTTTAAAACAGAATAAGTTAGTCAAATGCCGCAGGGAGGGAAAATCTGTTTTTTATTCCCTGGCAGATGACCACGTCCGGTCAATCATTGCACAGGGCAGGGAGCATATTGAGGAAGATGTAATATAAGGATGATACCATATGGGAGAAAAGGACATTCGCGGTGGATGTCCTTTTTTCGTAAAGACGGATATTAATATTTATTTAAGTTTCTTTAAAGATAGCCTTTTTTGGATATGAAACTGCTATAATAAAGGTGCAGTAGAAAAATACATCAATTAAAATATGAGGTAAATACATATGGAAACTTATGAAAGCGTAAAAAGTAATCCGGTGCAGCCGGAGCAGAAAGAAAAGAAAAAAGGCGGTGCATGGAAAGGGATTGTAGCGGTGATTCTTGCGGCAGGCGTTGTGGGAAGTACCACGATTTCTGCGTTTAATCTGGTGACTTTAAAATCCTATATTGCAGAGCAGAAAAAGGAAGAAAATCCTGAGACTACCGAGGATTACGTAAAGATCGCAGATAATTATGAGATCAAACCTACTACAAATATTTCGGATGCCTACAAATCCGGCGATACTTCAAAGCTGACGGACAAAGAAAAAGAAACCCTTGATATGGCAAAAAAAGCGATCAAAGATATGAAGATTACGGACAGCATGTCTGATTTTGAAAAGGAAAAGGCGGTGTATGACTGGATGACCAAAAAGCTCCAGCAGGATTCCGGGGCACTGACCGTTATTCCGAGTACACAGGAAGACTGTGATAATCCATACGGTGTGTTAAAATACCACAATGCTGTATGTGTCGGTTATGCAACGACATTCCGCATGTTCATGCAGATGATGGGAATTGAATGTAAAGTGGAACATAATACAGAAAAATTCCATAGCTGGGATGTGGTAAAAATTGACGGAGACTGGTACATTACCGATATTTATTCCGATGCAGGAAATGGAAATTATGCGAACTTTAATGTGACGGATGTCATGTATGGACAGTCCCAGAGCTGGGATCGCGATTACTTCCCGGCAGCTAACTCATTAAAGTACAATATGGCATACCAGAATAAGAAAACAGTGGACAGTATATATGATCTGCCGAAAGCATTGCGTGCTGCTATGGACAAAAAGCTTGGCGGGGTCATGGTTGCGTTTAAAGAGGATATTACAGAGGAAAAAGCGCAGGTGGCAAATGTCATAGCTTCTTCCATTGACAATTTCCTGATGTCCGGAAACTATAAGGATATGCCATACAGTCTGGGAACTTACAACTGGATTCAGGATCCGGATGGAAAAGGATATTTGTTTAATGTTACCATGCCGGGATATAACACGGACAATACAAGCCAGAATATCAGCGAAAAAGAACAGAAAAAAATCGACAAGGCTGTCCAGAAAGCATTTCAGGGACTGGAACCTGCAAACGGAGATGGCATGATGATGGATGGCGCAAGTGCTGATATCGGAAATAAGGATATGACCATGGATAATGCGGCACAAAATGGGGCAACGTTCAGTACGGAAGAAACTGTGGAGGCCAGATAACAGATGAAAAAACAAAAAACGGGTTGGAAACTTCTGCTGGTTCTGACCATGCTGGTGATGTGTGTGGGATGTGGTGCGAAGAAAAACACGTCCGGTTCTGTCAGTATGTATGACCTGCGCACGGCGATGGAAGCAGCGGATCCGGATCTGCCGGAGATGCTTAATGCCAGCAGCGCAGAAAAAGATGCAGAAGATAAGTTTTCCCATATTTCTGACATGGACTATAAAAAAGTGGACAGTTATTTTGTAAGCTATTCTTCGGATGGACACAAAGCAGATGAAATTGTAGTGATTGCCGTGAAAGATAAGGCAGATGTGGATGAGGCAAAAGAAAGCCTGACAAAGCATCAGCAGGATCGGTATAATTTGCTGCAGTCCTATGAACCGAAGCAGGTCAGCCGGATTCAGGATGGGTTGGTTTTTACGAAAGGGCAGTATGCAGTCCTTATTATCACAAGCCATAATGATGATGTGCGGAAAGCGTTTGAAGATACCATAAAAAGTAAGTAGTATAAATAGGATCGTGTTTGAGTAAAATATAGAAATAAAAATGCAACATTCTTTTATAGAATGTTGCATTTTTATTTACACATAATATATCGGACGATGGAAGCATTCCTTAACCCCTGAAAAGAAAATATTTTAAATTTTCTTTTCGGTTATACTTTTGCTGGCATAGAACGCAATGCTGCCTCATATTCCTCCAGAGAATATTTTCTTAAAATTTGTTCTTTTGTCAATCCAAGATCCATCATATTTTGAATTGCATCGAGTCTTTCTTCGCGTTTGCCTTCAAGTCTGCCTTTTGCTTTTCCACGAGCTTCCCCACGGGCTTCGCCACGAGCTTCGCCTAGTTCCAGCAATTCCTCCGACCGTAATTTTAAAATCTTGCCACCCATAACATCACTCAATCCTTTCTTAATGGTATTGTTTTTTGGAATGATATAATCTGCAATCTGTTCAATCAGAACAATCATATCCATATAAAGATGTGATTTATTTTCTTTTTCAGCTGTTTCTTCAAGTCTTCGGTTAATTTCACGGAAATCAGCTAACAATTGTTGTAACTTTCTGGTATCCGTCCCGTTGTGCTTCAAAAAGTGCTCATACCGTAAAATATGATACGGTAGCAAAATCAGTAGCCGTTTCTCAAAAATGCGGTCAACGGTATACTTTTTTGCCTGTAAAATTGGAACACGGTAGCGCACTTTTTGTCCATCCGCAAACTTCACGACCGCTTCGTGATAGTCCGGGAGATCGCGGTGGTTACGGATATAGAGAACGCAGGACTGTGGAAATTCAATTTCCCAGATTTCGTCATTTTCATAAGAAGCGTGCTCAATCGCAATCGAAATATCATACTCGAACATTCGTATAACCATCGTTTTGTCTTTCGAGGACTGGCATTCCAGATGATAAATGTGATTGCCAATCCGGATAATAGAATCTGTAATCACAGTGCCATATTTTTCATAATGTTCGTTCCGCAGCTGTTCAAAATGTTCTTCTTCACTGTAAGAAGTGTGGAATACTTCATTGATCAGAGGAATCAGAAGCTGTGGCATTTTCTGAGCAATTGTTCGGAAAACATCATCAAAAATGGTGCTGTGATCGGCTGTTTCATCGTTGGCATCTGGCAGTGAAGCTGTCAGAATGTCAGATTTCTCCATGTGGTATCCTGCCTTTCTTTTAGTATATATCATAAACGTCTGTTTTTACAATATGAAATAATAAGAAACAGTTCTGCTATGACACGTTTATGAAATTTTAATTCCAATTGTGATATATGAGCGAAATGCTCCCCATGATTGCTACGTGCTGCCTTTTTGGTAACAACGGCCTGGCATCAGATTTGGAATATAGATATTTATTGAAAACAGAATAACGCATTTTATGATTAAAGTCAAACATTTTATGAAAGAGAACGCTTTGTTGAACGCTTTGTACATGGTATCGCAACAAAGCATTCCCCGAACGTTTTACAGATTAATATTCAGATAGACAAGATCCTTTTCGTCTTGTTCAATTCCAAGGTAACGTTTCGTGATATGAAACGAAGAATGGTTAAAAACATTCATTAAAAGTGCTGGCTGGACGCCTTCCTTCCATGCATAATAGCCAAAGGTTTTCCGGAGAGAATGACAGCTGATTGCCTCCTCACTGGTTGTATGTGAGGCATCTTCTTTAATAATGCGGTAAGCCTGTGAACGGCTGAGCGGTTTATAAGGGTTTGTCCGTTTGGAGAAAACATATTCCTCCGGATCGGGGGTTCTTTCCATAAAATATAGATACAGGGCATTTTTCGCGTTCTGGTTTATCGCAATATAATTTCTTTTTCCTGTTTTATGTTCCCATACCAAAAGATGATCCCGAAAACAGTTCTTTTTAAAATCATAGACACTTCTCCAGCGAAGATTTAATAGATCGCTGATTCTCAGTGCAGTGTTTAATCCCAATACAACTAAAGTATAATTTCGCAGATGCGGTTTTACCTGCTTGTAGTATGAACTGAAATTCTGCAGTTCCTGTCGGTTTCGGATCGGTTGTGTTGTTCCCATAAAAATTACTCCTTTCAAGCCAAAAATAAAGTGCTTTTGTGATATAAAATGCAACATTCTATAAAACATTGTCGCATTTTTGAAATAAAAAGAAAAGAAGCATTTTATAAAAATGCAGATGCGTAAGAAAATGCGCAGGACATACCCGAGGAAACAGGGTATGGAATACATACATGGAGGTAACAAAATGCTGAAACTTTCATTGAAACAGGGGCAATATGTAAACATTGGTGATAACATCCGTGTGGTCTATGTAGGTGGTTCGGGAAATCACGCAAGGCTGCTCATTGATGCCCCACGGGAACTCAACATTGCCAGAAGTACCACGGAAGAAAATCCGGCACGAAAGAG
>ULRS01066669.1_pt1 | contig 32169 bp, 27 predicted proteins | sample 1955671 | NCBI WGS metagenome assembly ULRS01 (sample SAMEA4835689, study PRJEB28245) | human gut metagenome | biome: gut microbiome; material: fecal sample | place: Denmark | collected 2008
ATTCTGTTTATGCTTTCTTAATCGTTGTTATTGCTAGTGGAATTCTTTGCGGATTGCTCTTTCATTTCGAGTAAAGTTCGTTCATATACCTCTTGTAGCTGGTAACTTGCAACACCTAATGGAGTGGTAATGCCTCTTAAAGCCCACTCAACAACAGATGAATCTTTGTCTTTGCATAGCAGAATACCAATGCTAGGGTTATCTCCTTCGTCTTTTAAAAGTTCGTCGGCTGCTGCAACATAAAAGTTAAGTTTGCCAACAAACTCTGGCATGAAATCAACCACTTTTAGCTCAATCACAACATAACATTTGAGTTTGGTATGATAGAATACCATGTCGGGGAAGTATGATTTTCCACTTGGTGTGGTAAGTTCCATTTGTCGCCCAACATAAGCAAAACCTTTGCCCAGTTCGAGTAAAAAACGAGTAATGTTTTGAGCCAGCTTATCCTCTAGGTCCTTTTCCGAGAAGTCGCCAGCCATGGATAAGAAATCTAATTTATAAGGGTCTTTGAGCATCTCGTTAGCCAAGGCTTTCTGTGGCGCAGGGAGTGTGGACTCAAAGTTATTCAAGGCTTTTCCCTTTTGCTCATAAAGATGGGCTTCGATAATATGTTCTAACTCATTACGACTCAAATTGCCTTCAATCACTTGGTTGAGATAGAATATTGCCTCCAATATGGTCTTGCATTTTGAGACAATGACAGTCTGATGCCTCCAGGGTACACGAAGCAAAATCGCAGGCATAGGAACGCTAGTACTTTCTAAGGTTTCTAATTTTGTACCAGCTTGGTACAAAAATTCATTTTGCGAAGAATAGAAGAGATACCACTTGCGTATTTTATAAAGATTTGACCAAGAAAAACCTTCTACATTTGGAAATGCAGAACGCAAGTCCAAACTAAGCTGTTTTATAAAATTAGTGCCCCACTTATATAGCTTTTGCTTGTTACAAATGTCTTCTCCCAAGCTCCAATAAAGCTTGTGCAACTCTTCATTGACTTTGATAGCCGCTTTGAGTTGGGCGATGCGAATACGACCTTTCAAATCGGAGAGCCACTTCACATAGTTGCTATCCGACATAATAGATTCGCTATTCACGAATTGGGGTATGCTATTCTTTTCTGCCATATCGTTTACTCTTCTGTTTTATTTGTTGCTTTTCCAAGCACGGGTGCAAAAGTACAATAAAAATTTCGCATAGCGTGGTTAAATACAGAAAAATCCCTCAGAGAGGGAGGATTTTGATGAATTTTATCCCTCAATGAGGATTTTTTGCTAAAAACTTTTGTTCTTTCAAACATTATTCGTATATTTGCCGATGATTCTGAGTAAGAATCACGACATAATGGAAAAGGCGCATACTTAGCGCTTTGTTCTTGACGGATTGAAACTTCGCAAACTTCATGCATTGTCAGAACATAGCAACGGTAGGTGCTCTCGGGATGTGTTAATTCACATCCCTTTACTGGTATGGCTTATTGCGTCAAGGCGATAGGTCTATATCCGTATGGGGAAAAGTGTATACATATCGGCGTGGGCTTCGACGTTGCTCGTTCAACAATGCAGGGCAATGCGAAGGCCTCAATCCGTGGGACGAGTGACGGGTAAGTTCCCACGCTTTTTTATTTTGCCGAAACCGAAATCTTAACCCGCCAAGTCTCGGGAACACCTGGCAAAATGATAATGTACCAATGAAACAGAACGCTTTTTACTACTTTTGTTAAGCCGAAATCAAGAAATTTCGCTTATGAACCATTATGGACTTGATAGTTTCGAATAGAATAACTATCTTTGTCCCCGAAATTTAATAACTATAGGTATATGAGAAAGATATTTATCTTATTAACTCTTAGTATGTATGGTTTCTTGTTGTTTGCACAGCAAGCAAAGAAGCCAACGATAATGATTCTGCCAAGTGACAATTGGTGTAATCAGCGGTATTTTATGACCAGCTTCTCTGATCAAGGGAATACAGTGAAGGTTCCAAACTATCAGCAGGCATTTCTGGAGGATACAGAACTGGGACAGGTTATCAGTAAGGTTGGACAAGTGCTTACCGAGCAAGGATATAGCCTGAAAGATGCTGGGCAAGAAATCAAAAGCATCAGCATGAAGACCGCAGAAGAAAATGTAACGACCAGCAAAAAGAGTGGAGCCTCACTTGTGGAATCCCCACTTGACCAACTGAAACGTAGAGTGAAGTCTGATGTAATCATTCAACTTTGGTGGCAAGTGAATCGTGCCGGAAGTGGTAATTCTGCATCATTTACTCTTGAAGCCTTTGATGCCTATACCAATAAACGCATAGCAACATCTACTGGTACCACCAAGCCTTCGTCGGATATTATTCCCGTATTGTTAGCAAGGGCTGTCAAGGAAAACATTAAACCTTTCGACCACCAAATGGATGATTGGTTTTCCGATCAGATTAAGCGTGGAAGGGAAATAAGCCTTACTGTTAGATGCTGGGATAGTTGGGACAAGGATTTAGAAGAAGAATATAATGGTGAGGAATTGACAGACTGCATACAAAGCTGGCTACAGAAAAATTGTGTGAACGGCACATTCAATCTGAGTGACGGAACAGAATCGTTTGCCCAGTTTGAACAAGTGCGTATTCCTTTGTTTGATGATAAAGGCAAGGCGATGGATGCCAGAGCATTTGCCACAAAGTTGAGAAAGTTTCTGCAACAACCGCCTTTCAATATTACATCAAAGGTAATGGTGAGAGGTTTGGGTGAAGCTATTGTTGTATTAGGAGAGAAATAAAATGAGACAGCTATTCTTTATAATAACATTAATGATGTCGATAACAACTTTTGCACAGACATCAGACGAGGGGCGAATTTCAATTCAGGCTATGATGCCCGATGATGTAATCCCAATGGAGGCAAGCAAGAACCTAACCACACGTATGCAACGTATGCTTGTTAGTAATGGCTATGGCGACAATGGCTATGTAGAACGTTTCGTCTTGACTGCTAAGGTTGATATTACGAGCAAGGATATTGTACCCTCCACCCCCGCACGAGTTTCTGAGAAAATGGAAGTAACATTCTTTGTGGGCGATGTGATAGAAAACAAGCTATATGCGTCGTGCACGTTATCGCTCCAAGGAATTGGTACCAATGAAAACAAGGCTATGATTAGTGCTTTTAGCAAACTAAACCCTAATCATAAAGACTTTGGCGAGATGCTGGAAAGGGCAAAGTGCAAAATTATTGATTTTTACACTAATCATTGCGCAGAAGAGATAAGCAAGGCTCGCACAATGGCGTCCATCGGTAATTATGACGAGGCGATATCACGAATGATGGCTGTGCCTAATGTTTGTGGGGATTGTTATGCTCAATGCCAGTCAACAGCCACATCTTTATACCAACAGAAGATAGATACAAAAGGCTTGCAGCAGTTAAACAAGGCACGCAATGTGTGGATGAAATGTCCAGATGTTGAAGGAGCCAACGAGGTTGCAAAGTTCCTCAATACTATATCGCCATACAGTTCGTGCTACTCTGATGTCGAGAATCTGCGTAAAGAAGTGGCTTCCAAGCTGAAAGCTGATGAACTTCGTGAATGGAACTTCCAAATGAAACAATACGAGAACAGCCAAGCAAACAAACGAAGCATGATTAAGGCTTGCCGCGATGTAGGCATGGCTTGGGCAAACAATCAACCTCAAAGTATAGTAAAAAACATCATCCGTGGGTGGTGGTAAGGTTTAATAATATAAAACGTGAATATATATGGTAAATACAGGTGTGTTATCTCCAGAAGACGTTCGCAAGGGACAGGAGAAAATCAAGGAAGAGATTTATGCAAGGGCAAAAGAACTGGGCATTTCGACAGATGACCTTTGCCCATTGCCTGATGGAGTATTCAATATCGAAGGCTATTGTCAGTCTTCGCCTCGTATCATGTGGATATTGAAGCAACCGTATGATGACATGAAGAAAGGTAAACCGCATGGTGGCGGATGGGAAGTTTATGGAGCATTCGAGAATAGCGATGCCCATACTAATATGACTTGGCAGCCCATAGTATATAGTCTTGTTGGTATACGCAAAAACAAATTATATAATGACATGCCGTACATTCGTGATGACAAGTCTATGTTGGAGGTGTTGAAAGATATTGCTTATATCAATGTTGACAAGATGCCAGGTTATAGAACCACTTCCGACAAGGAATTGGCTCATGCCTACGAGCAATGGAAGGATATTATCGAAGAGCAAATACGTTTGTACGACCCACAAGTAATTTGTTTTGCCAATACGATGTGGATTTTCAAGAAGGATTGGGGAATAGACGAGCATACAGAACATGAAACCGTCCCTTTGGGCAATGATAAATATATGTTTGTTTATCGTAAAGATGGCAGACTTTGTCTTGATACATACCATCCTGCCCAACGAACAATTCCAAGAGGAAATTATGTAGATTCTATTATAAAGGTGATTAATGATTTCAAAAAATAATGAGCTTATGAAAACAAAAATTTTATTTTTGGTTGTGTTGTTGGCTTTAGCTCCACCTTTTAGCACTTTTTCTTATGGACAGGCAGCATTGCGAGGCTTGGTTGGTGGTCTTTTGCGTAAAGCAGTTGAGAAAAAGAACAATAATACAAAGACTATGGAAGCAGCAACAACCCGTACTGATGGTAATAGCGCAACAAATACAAACGAGGTAACACTTGTTGTATCTGGAGATGGGGAAACAAAAGACAAAGCTATTAACATAGCATTGCGTAGTGCTATAGAACAAGCTTATGGTACTTTCGTTTCTGCAAATACTACCATTGTGAATGATGAGTTGACAAGAGACGAGATAGTGACGATTTCTAATGGTAACATTAAAGGTTATAAGGAATTGTCAAGTATGCAGGTTGGTGGCAAAACGGCTGTAACGCTTGAGGCAACTGTGTCTATTTCTAATCTTATAACGTATGCGCAGTCTAAAGGGGCTTCTGCAGAATTTGCTGGTGCTACTTTTGCTAGAAATGTAAAGATGAAGGAACTTTATAAACAAAATGAAACAAAAGCTCTTGATAATCTTTTAACTCAAGTAAAGTTTATGTTGCCATCTTGTTATGATTTGGGGCTTAGCGATATTGGTGAGCCAAAAGAATCTTACAATTATCCCAATTGCTATGAATTAGCTATATATGTTGATTTTAAGCCTAATGCCAACACTAAGGTTTTATGCGATTTATTCCTCAATACATTGAAATCTCTTTCGTCGGAGAAACCTTCAAGACCTTCAAGAGATCAAGGGTCCGAGTTGCATTTTTATTGGCAAGGAGAATTAAACAAAGAAACACAGGAATATGTTAGGGGTCACAGTACTCTACAAGCTGAATTTTTCTCAAAAGGCTATAATCCTTATGGTTTCTATCTAAGAAACCCTTATTGGGTTGAAGAACGTTTCTGGGCACAATTACAGAATGTAACAACAGCATTTCAGTATAGTTTTGTTATTACGGATAATCTTGGTGGAAAATCCTACTTAGAACCAAAAATGGCTGGCCCTTATTATGATAATCTTGTCCCCTATGGACTTATAAAAGAAATAAAGAATCCATCTAGTCTAATATATGGTAATGACTTTGTTTATAAATGTTCTCAAGGACAGATTGTGAATTTTGAAGAAGGATTCCGAATGCAAATAAAACTTGTAATTCCAAAAGATGATATTGCCAAATATTCTAAATTTGATGTATCATTAAGAAAATAATCATGAAGAAACTTTTATTAGTCGTATCATTAACCATTATATCCTTGGGCATTGATGCCCAGGGATATTCCTGCGACAAGGTGGCGTTTACCAACTTCCTTGTACGCATGTACAACAATGCCCCATTCGACGGTGTACGTGCAGTGAATGATTATGATAATGCTTATTTGATTTCTGTCTTGGCACTTGAACCAGCTAAGTACAAAAACAATGAAAGTGTTATCAATCGTGTGGCTTCCGTGAAGGCAATGGCGCAGGCTTCCCGTTTTCTGAATGGTTCTAACATCACGCAAGACATGATTATACATACTACGGAAAAGAATGATGGCACTTTCGACACAGAAATCATTGAGAACATTCGTGAAAATTCTGTGGGGTATGTGAAGGCAATGGAGCAACTGACCAATTTCAAACGAAGTGATGGTAAACTAGTCTTCATATTTTCGTCCTTATTGAAGAAAGAATAATAACACCAAAGGCTAATGGAAATGTAAAAGTTCCATTAGCCTTACTGCTTTATATTCATATAGAATCTTTATCCAATAAGAAATCAAATACGTCCATAAATACGATGCCGTCATCGTTTTGGTATTTCTTGATGAGGTCGCCTGTTATCACATACTTCATAAAACTATCGTCTATACGTAGCAAAGGTAGATATTTGTCTCTATCGGACTGAAAATCACAAAATTCCTATTGTTTTAAGGCGTTTTATCACAAAATTCCATAGTTTTCTCTCTTCGCTATCACATTATTCCCTATTCGTTATACTTTTTTAATCTCTCTTTTTATCCGATTTCAGAAAAAAGATGTACTTTTGCCGCTCAATTCATGAAAGACAGGAATTTGGTTATACAAAAACATTATTAAGGAAGCAAAGGACTTCTGTTATATTTTATAGTATGGACAAGAATGAGAGAATATATAACGAGCAAGAGATGCCCGCAGAAACGAAAAAGAATCATTCCGCTGATGCGGATAGAGTAAAGGAAGTATATAAGGTGACGATAGCGGGAAGCATCATCAATGTGGTGCTGCTCGTGCTGAAGTTTGCTGCAGGTATTCTCGGACATTCGGCAGCTATGATAGCGGATGCCATCCATTCGCTTACCGATTTCGCCACCGATGTGGTGGTACTGGTATTCGTAAAACTGGGCAATAAGCCGATGGATAAGGACCATGATTATGGGCATGGCAAATACGAGACGCTTGCCACAGCCATCATCGGCATTTCGCTCTTCGTGGTGGGTGTGATGATCTGTTATTCTGGTGTTACCAAGACCTATCGTGCCATCTGCGGCGAGACATTGCAGCAGCCGGGCGTTGTAGCCTTGATTGCTGCCATCGTAAGTATCGTGATGAAGGAATGGGCTTATCAGTTTACGGTAAAAGCCGGAAAGAAATATCATTCCGAGGCTGTAGTGGCGAATGCCTGGCATCATCGCAGCGATGCTTTATCGAGTATCGGAACGATGTTCGGTATAGGCGGCGCCATTATTCTGGGAGAAAAGTGGGCGGTGCTCGATCCGCTGGCTGCCATCATCGTGAGTGCCTTCATCATCAAGGCCGCCTGGGGACTGGTGATGCAGTCTGTAAAAGAACTGACGGATGCCAGTCTTCCAGAAACTGAGGAAGATGAAATCCTGAAGATTGCAAATGAAGAAGAGGGAGTGGGAGAGATTCATAACCTGCGTACCCGTCGCATCGGAAACAAGATTGCGATAGAAATGCACGTCCGTATGCCGGGTTCTCTTTCGCTTTATGAGGCGCATGAGCATGCTACTCATATAGAAATAAAACTGAAGCAGCACTTCGGTGCAGATACCCATGTGGGAATCCATCTCGAACCGATAAAAGTGAACGGAAAATATCAGAAACCGGAATAACTGAAATAAAAGGAAATAGCCGGAATAAAAGGAAACGAGCCTTGACGGAAGGAAGAAACCTTCATCAAGGCTCGTTTTTTTATTTGATATCCGAATCGTGTTTCGGATATTTATCATCTTTTGGGATGATTATTGTCAGATTATATTATTGGCCGAGATTTACGCTGGCTCCTGCCATAATCCACAAACCTGGCTGCTTAACAGCTGTGAGGTCGTAGTAGCGGTGGCAAGTGATGTTGTCGGCTTTCACGAAGATATTGTATTTCTTCTCGTCCCACATCAGTTTGCAATCTACCTTGGTATATGGATGATAGCCATTCATTCTCTGCTGCCATCTTACGCTCCAGGAAGCTGAAAGCTTGTTCCAAATCTGATGATCCAGGCCGAATACTGCCTTGTGCTTGAGATACTCCAATGCATAGAGTGATTTCAGGATGTTGGTCTCGGTCTTATGATCCTGATAAATGTAAGCATAACCCAACTTGATGCGGGTGATGAAACTGTTTGGTACCAATTCTCTCATGTAGATAGTAGCATCTATGTTGTAGCCCATGTTGTTGAGCTTTCCGATGTTCATCACGTGATACTTGCTGTCATTCTGCTCGGTCACGGATGTCTGAACCCAGTCAATCATGTTGGTGCCGTGTGCGTAGAATCCGCTTATGGTTGCTGCAAAACCGGTCTGACGATACTGGGTTCCTACCTTGAAGGTGGAGTTCTTCTCCGGGTTTAGGTTGATGTCGCCCTGCTGCACCACATTATTTATGTATAAGTCGGTGTAGGTAGGCATTCTCAATGCCTTGTTCCAGGAAGCGTAGAACTTCCAGTTGTCGTTAGGACGATAACTCATATCCACACCAGGATAGAAACGGAAGTCGTTGTCCAAACCGGTATTCTTGTTAGCCAAGACACCAGCCGACAAGGTGAAGCCGCCGAAGATGAAGTTGTGCTCCAGCATGATGTTGGTATTGGTGCGCTCGCCCTTTCGGGTATATTGACGGTCAGAACCCGAGATATCCTTATAGTCTTTCTCTGCGAGTTCCTCGCCCAATGCAGTAGAGTAGATGCACTCCTTGCTGATGTCGAAACCCACTGCGGTCTTACCCAAAGCCCAAGCCACGTTGGCATTCAGTCCACCACCATAAACATCTAGGTCGTGATAGTTCTCGCCTGCTGCAGCTCCAGCCTTTCCACGAATCATCTGATAGTGATCCTTGAATTTGTTATAATAGAATTGAGGCGCAATCTCCCAGGTCTTCTCCTGGTTGTGCAGACTCAGATTGAGCGAAGCCAGACCGTGGTCTGTCTTCTCATATTGATTGTTATATTTGGCGCTGTAGAAAGTATTGGCACCATAGCTCTGGCTAGCAATACCCAACTGGGCGATGATGTCGAAACGCTGGTCGTAAGAGAAAGAGAGATTGCCGTAGCCCTGTCCCTTCTCGAAGTCGCTGTTCTCCGTGCCGCCATCCGAGCGCTTGTAACCTCCGCTTACGGAATAAGCCTGGGTCCACTTGCCCGTTTCAAAAGTTGTTTGAATGCGTCCCTGTGCTCCGAAACTTCCAAAGCTTCCGCCTTCTACACTTGCAGATACCCACTCACTCTTAGCCTTCTTGGTTACGATGTTGATGGCACCATTGAAGGCTGAAGTTCCGAATAAGCGCGATGCTGCCCCCTCGAGCACTTCGATGTGGTCGATGTCAGCAAGAGCTACAGGAAAATCAGAAGCATTGTGACCAGTCTGAGGATTGGAAATGTTGACACCATTCAGGAGAATGGTAATCTGGTCGAAGGTTCCACCATTGATGGAGATATCCGTCTGAACACCAAAGCCACCACGCTGACGGACATCCACGCCGGTAGCTAATTTCAATACATCGTTGATAGTCTGCGCAGCCGCACGATGAATATCGTCGCGGGTAATGACAGACACAATCTTAGGTGACTGTTCTACAGTCATCGGCGCACGAGATCCGGTAACGCTCACCGCATCCAGCTCGTAAGCCTTTCCGCCCTTGTAGAGGGTAGAATCAACCTTGGCTCCCTCTGTGCTTACGCCTGCTGCCTTAGCATGGCTCAGGGTAGCAACGCTGAGTGCACCAACAAGTACCTCTCGTCCCAAAACTGCGAAGAGTGAGTAGCTCTTGTTAGAGAATCGGTTGAACTTCAAGCTGTTGCGCTTGTTGAAAATTGTTTTGTACATTAAATTAAATGTTTATAAATGAATAAAAAATGGAAGCCTTCCGCCTTCCCGGCTTTCGGCATTCGGGGTGCAAAGGTACTGCCTTTTAGGCAACTGACAAAATAAAATGTGAATTATTTTTTCAACAGCTGATGCAAAGTTAATGTAAATCAAGGTCGGTTTCCTACCTCACAAATCGTATTCAATTCAGCCTTCTTGTGGCATAAAAAAGTATTAATTAGGCATAATCCTCAATAGGGTGATGCGATTTTCTTAAAGAAACATTCGCTTTTTCAGATTATTCTTGTATCTTTGCAGTTGATATAGGCAGTATTCAGCAATCAGAATACTGCTGTCGCAATTTTATGGTAATTAGAACTTAAAAAGAAAGGAACAGATAAGATGGAAAAGATCAACGTAAAAGAACTGAATGACAACGTCTTCGAGACTATTGGTAAGGAGTGGATGCTGGTATGTGCCGGTAACAAGGATCATTTCAATATGATGACCGCCTCTTGGGGCTGTTTGGGATGGCTTTGGAACAAGCCGGTGGCTGTGGTCTTTATCCGTCCGGAGCGTTTCACCCACGGCATCATCGAGGAGAATGAGTTCATGACTCTCTCTTTCCTCGGCAACAGCGAGGAGGCTCGGAAGATTTATAACTTCTGCGGCTCTAAGAGCGGACGCGATTTGGATAAGGTGAAGGAAACAGGACTGGTTCCTGTAGAAACTGATAACGGCAGCATCGCCTTCGATCAGTCACGACTCACCCTGGAATGCCGCAAACTTTATAAGGACAGTATGACCGCCGAGAAGTTCCTTGACAAGGACCTGCTCCAGTGGTATGGTGCCAAGGGTGGATTCCACGATGTTTATGTTGTGGAGATTACCAATGCTTATAAAAAGTAAGAATTAAAATATGGCTCAAGAACAAACAGCAATTCGTGAACGCCAGAAAACCAGGCTCAAGGAGCCGGGGCGTTACGTGGTAATGATGTTCAACGACGACTTCACACCGATGGACTTCGTGGTAGAAATCCTCGAATCCATCTTCTTCAAGTCGCAGGCTGAGGCTGAAGCAATCATGCTCAAGGTTCATCACGAAGAGAAAGCCGTGGTGGGCACCTACAGCTATGACATCGCCAAGAGTAAAGTGGAGAAAGCGATGGAGAAAGCCCGTACGCAGAAGTTTCCGCTTAAACTCACTTATATGCCGGAATAGGCGTTGATTTCGGGGAAATATCCCCAATATATGCTAAGAAAAAGAAAGGAAAAAATAGAATGGACAGTATGGGATTGACCCGATATATGAGTGTTCTGATGGACGATGCCATGAAGCAAGCCCGGTTCTTCGACCACGAGTTCGTGATGCCCGAGCACATGCTGCTGGCGTTGCTCAGGCAGTATGCATTCTGTCAGGCGCTGCAGGAAGAAGGCGTAGACAGCCTCAAGATGCACGAAGACTTGGTGGGATGGCTCGCCAAGCAGGAACGTGTGCCTGAAACCATCAAGTATCTGCCAGAGCCGTCATCGCTCTTCAAAACTATGTTTGGAACGGCGTGCGCCCTGGCTGCTGCTGCCGACAGACAGCTGGTGAATGTACCCCATTTTGTACAGGCGATGTTTGGCTTGCAGAATTCAGAAGCCGCCTTCCTGCTGTGCAAGAATGTGGGCGACCGGCAGGGCGAGTTTCTGGCGAGCGTTGACAGTTATTATCCTATTGGAGAAGATACTGGAGAGGCTGGCATGGGCATGGGAGCAGACTTTGATGATGACGATTATGCCAACGAGTATGACGACGACGAGGAAGAAGGCAGAAGACAGGTTGTACAGGATTGGCATCAGTTGGTTACCTGTATTTCTGACAAGGTAGAAGAGCACAATCCGCTCATCGGAAGAGAACAGGAACTGGACAGAACCATCCAGGTGCTCTGCCGTGCCGAGAAGAACAATCCGCTCCACATCGGAGAAGCCGGGGTCGGCAAGACAGCTCTGGTCTATGGTCTCGCCAAACTCATCAACGAAAACCAGGTTCCTGAACGCCTCAAGGGGGCTCGCATCTACGGCATGGATATGGGACAGATGCTTGCCGGTGCCCAATATCGCGGCGATTTCGAGAAACGCATCAAGATGGTGATGGAGGGAGCCGTGAAGGAAGGCAATACCATTATCTACATCGATGAGATTCATAATATGATAGGTGCCGGTCGCGGCTCTGATGGCGGACCTGATGCATCCAATATGCTGAAGCAATATCTGGAGGCAGGTGATATCCGTTTCATCGGTTCTACCACCTACGAGGAATATAACCGTTACATGGCTCAGAGCAAGGGCATCGTGCGCCGGTTCCAGCAGATAGATATCAAGGAACCTACCGAGGAGGAGGCTATCAAAATATTGGAGGGCTTGCAGTATAAATACAACAAGTTCCACAATGTAACCTATCGCAAGGACGCCCTGGAATATGCCGTCCGTGCCAGCGCCAAATATATCAGCAACCGCTGTCTGCCAGACAAGGCCATCGACCTGATGGATGAGGCGGGTGCTTATCTGGAGGGGCATCCGGTAGAATCTCGCCAGCGCTCTTACGTTACCAAGTCAATCATCCAGCAGATTCTGATTAAAGTCTGCAAGATTGATGCGGCTGCGATGAAAGATGAGAATAACGATGCTTTGGCTACGCTCCGCCAGCGCATACTCGACAAGATTTACGGTCAGGACAAGGCTGTAGACAAGGTGGTTGAGGCTGTGATGATGGCAAAGGCGGGATTGACAGATGATGACAAACCATTGGCTTCGCTCCTCTTCGTGGGACCTACCGGAGTAGGAAAAACCGAGGTGGCACGGCAGTTGGCCAAGGAACTCGGCATCGAACTGGTACGCTTCGATATGAGTGAATATACCGAGAAGCATACCGTGGCAAAACTCATCGGTTCGCCAGCCGGATACGTGGGTTATGAGGATGGAGGACTTCTGACCGATGCCATCCGCAAGACGCCAAACTGTGTACTCCTGCTCGACGAGATAGAGAAGGCGCATAGCGATATCTACAACATCCTGCTCCAGGTAATGGACTATGCCCGTCTGACTGATAACAAGGGCCAGAAGGCTGATTTCCGTAACGTGATTCTCATCATGACCTCAAATGCCGGAGCGCAATATGCTTCACGGGCTAGCGTAGGTTTCAATGGAAACGTAAGTCGTGGCGAAGCGATGCTGGCACAGGTGAAGAAGACTTTCAAGCCTGAGTTTATCAACCGACTTTCCGACATGGTGGTGTTCAACGATATGGATAAGCACATGGCAGAGCTGATTCTTGCCAAGAAACTTCGTCAACTCGATGCGAAACTGGCAGCAAAGGGAGTTTCCGTAACATTAACCGATGCTGCGCGTGAACAGTTGCTGAAATGGGGCTTTACCAAGGAATATGGTGCCCGCGAGATGGACCGTGTCATCGGTAACCGCCTGAAACCGATCCTGATGAAGGCGCTGCTCTTCGGCAAACTCAAGAAGAGTGGCAAGGCGCATGTCGACTTTGACGGAAAGGAACTGGTGATTAATTATTAGAATGAAAGTCTAGTCAAGAATATTCTTGATAAAAGATAAGCGTATGATATTACAGATAGATGATACTGCGGACGAGATTTACTTTCCCGATCCGCATTATGGCGATGAGGATGGATGCTTTGCGATTGGTGGCGATTTGAGTATTGACCGCCTGTTGCTGGCTTATAGCAATGGCATCTTTCCCTGGTATAGTTTCCGTGACCAGCCTGAAATACTCTGGTTCTGTCCGATGAAGCGTTTCGTCATCTTCCCTGATGAAATCCACATCAGTCATTCTATGCGTACCCTGATGAGAAAGAACCGGTACAGCGTAGGAATCAACGAAGATTTCGATGGCGTAATACGGGGATGCAGCAAGACCAACGGACGGTATTGGGAAGATGGCGCATGGCTGGGCGAGAACATTATCCAAGCATTTACTGCCCTCCATAAGCAGGGCTTTGCGGCGAGCGTAGAGGTATGGGATAATGAAACCGATGAACTGGTGGGTGGACTTTATGGTGTCACCATCGGCAAGGTTTTTATCGGAGAAAGCATGTTCTCCAGGGTTCCGTCAGCTTCTAAGATTGCCCTCATCTTCCTTGCCAGATACTTGCAGGAGCACGGTGGCAAGATGATAGATTGTCAGTTGGAGACTCCTCATCTCAAATCGATGGGGGGCAGATATATTTCTTACGAGGAATATATGAAGATTATGAACGAAGAATAAGAGATGTTCTTCTCGGAATAGAAGAACATCTTCTTTTGAATAAAAAATAAAGGCTAGGTTTCCAGAATCGTGAACCTAGCCTTTGTTATTATCTGGCTTTTTGCTTTTTATTAGAATATCGGTGTGCCGATGCAGCCGTTAGGTGCCTGAATATGCAGCATCGCACAAACGGTAGCGGCAATATCTGTCATATAGTGAGGCTGGGCACTCTCGCCATGCTGGATGCCCCAACCCATAAACAGGCAAGGAATATGGATATCGTATGGATTCCATGCTCCGTGGGTAGTTCCCTTGCTGCTGTAATAATCGTAGTGACCTGGTTTCAGTACAATCTGAACACCTCCGCTGCGCTCGCGGTTATAACCGTTAATGGCGCGGCACTTCAGCTCTTCAGGGATGCTCTCGATAGAGGTTTTCTCCATGTCGAAGGCATAGTGCACGTCCTTGTCCTTCTTCAGTCTGTCTACTACCACCTGCTTGATGGCTGTATAATCCAAACCGAGTTCTTCGATGATGTCTGTATTGAAGAATACCTGATAGTTCATAATGGTCTTTACTAGGTCCTTGTCGGTGTTGAACTTTGTCTTCAGACTCTTGTTCAATTCATCTACCAGTCCCTTCTTGTTCCAGATGCCGGCAGGGATTCGCTGGTCTTGCAGGAAGGTAGCGTTGTTCACGCCTCCATGGTCGGCGGTGAGGAAGGTGAGATAATTTCCCTTGCCCACGGTCTGGTCGAGATAAGTGAAGAAATCTGCCAATGCCTTATCTAATCTGAGATAGCAATCTTCTGTTTCGATGGCGTTCACGCCCACCTGATGACCGATGTAATCGGTGCTGGAGCAGCTGATGGTCAGCAAATCAGTATCTGTGTTTCTACCCAGGTTCTCGCCCTCGATGGCAGCCTTGGCAATATCGAAAGTCAGGTTGCAGCCGAATGGGGTACTGCGGAGAATCTTGTAACCATGCTTTTTATATAAGGTAGGCAGGTCGAGTGGCAATACCGCCTTCTCGCCTTCAACAATTCCATTCTCGTAGTTGTTGTCATCGCTGGTGCTCTCCTTGTAGGAATCGATAGGGTAGAGCGTCTCCCATTTCTTGGAAAGATACTTGTTTGGGAGTTTCTGCTTGTTGAACTTGTTCACCCACTCTGGCAACTTATCCATATAGAAAGTACTGGTGATGAACTTGCCCGACTTGTCATCAAACCAGAAAGCGCCATTGGCGTGATGGCCCGCAGGGAGGATGGATGCTCTGTCTTTCAAGGCTACACCAATCACCTTAGAGCGGTTGTTGGTAGCCAGACGGAGTTCATCACCGATGGTGGTTACCCACAGATTGCGAGGCGACATCTTGCCAGCCTTGCTGTCAGAACCTACAGGGTTGACGGTATCGTCGGCAGTACAATACACTACTTTTCCATCCTTCACGAAGTTATTTCCTGCAATTCCGTGGATGGAAGGAACGGAACCGGTCCAGATAGAAGAGTGGCCGATGGCTGTAACCGAAGGGATATAAGGAATCTTGCAATTTTCTACGCTGAATCCTTCTCCGAGCATTCTCTTGAATCCGCCTTCGCCGTAGCGGGCGTAGTAGCGATAGAGATAATCCCATCGCATCTGGTCGATAACGATGCCTACAACGAGCTTAGGGCGTTGAGGCTGAGCCTGTGCAATGCCGCAGAAGCAGCAGAGCACGAAGATGAGTTTGATAATCTTATTCATAGTCAAAATGTCTTTTTTATACATAACCATTCAGTATTGTATATTAGAATTCGGTTGCAAAGATACAACTTATTTTGGTATTTAACGATAAAAAAGACGATTTTTACCCAAACTTCTCATGGCGTTCAATACGGCCAGTACCGTAACACCTACATCGGCAAAGACAGCCATCCACATGGTGCCGAGACCAATGGTGGCGAGAATCAGTACGGCAACCTTTACTCCGATGGCAAATATCACGTTCTCGTGAGCGATATGAATGGTTCTTCTGGCTATCTTTACGGCAAGGGCAATCTTTCTAGGGTCATCATCCATCAGTACTACATCGGCAGCTTCGATGGCTGCATCGCTACCCAGTCCACCCATGGCAATGCCCACATCGGCACGCTTCAATACAGGGGCATCGTTGATGCCATCGCCTACGTAAGCGAGTGTCTTGCCTGCTGGTTTTGTCTTCAGCAGTTGTTCTACATGCGAAACCTTATCGGTTGGCAGCAGTTCTGCGCGGCACTCGTCCAGTCCCAGTTTGTGGGCAACATCTTCTCCTACTTCTCTGCGGTCGCCCGTCAGCATTACCGTTTTCTCCACTCCCAGTTCTTTCAGCTCTCTGATGGCATGGGCGCTTCCTCCCTTAAGGGTGTCGTTGATCACAATATGTCCCGCATACTTGCCATCAATGGCGACGTGGATGATGGTTCCCACCTGGTTGCAGTCGTGCCATTGGGCACCGATGCTTCCCATCATCTTCTTGTTGCCCACGCAAACCACCTTGCCGTTCACTTTGGCACGGATACCCTGTCCTGCAATTTCCTCTACATCGGTCACCTCGCAGCCATCCGTTGCTTCTTGCGGGAAGGCAGTACGCAGGGCTGCGCCGATAGGGTGGGTAGTGAAATGTTCAGCATGAGCCGCCAAATGCAGCAGAATCTTCTCCTTGTCAGAATATTCGCCAATATGCACATTATCTGCATCGTGGGATGAATGGTCTGGGCAGGAATCATCAGCATGAACAGCTGCCACGGCAAACTCTCCATGGGTCAGAGTTCCGGTCTTGTCGAACACAACGGTTCCCACCTTGGCTAAAGCATCCATATAGTTGCTGCCCTTGATGAGAATACCGTTCCGGGATGCTCCGCCGATGCCGCCAAAGAAGGTGAGGGGCACGCTGATGACCAGGGCGCATGGACAGGAAACTACCAGGAATATCAAGGCGCGGTTGAGCCATAATGGGAAGTTCTCGCCAAAGGTTCCTTTACCTACGATTCCTGTTGCTGCCAGGAATGGTTGAATAACCGCCAGGGCAATGGCTGCGAAAACAACGATAGGAGTATAGACTCGGGCAAAACGGGTGATGAAAGCCTCGCTCTTCGACTTGTTCTTGTCTGCACTCTCTACCAGAGAGATAATCTTGGATACGGTACTTTCGCCAAAACTCTTGGTGGTGCGTACACGAACTACTCCTGAAAGGTTGATGCAACCGGACATGATAGTATCGCCTTCATTCAAATCCCGTGGCATACTCTCACCTGTCAGGGCAATAGTATTCAAGGCTGAATTGCCCTCTACAACAACACCATCCAAAGGCACTTTCTCTCCCGGACGGATTACGATAGTTTCTCCTATCTTGACGTCTTCCGGCGAAACTGACTCTACTTTTCCGTTTCTTTCAACATTCGCTACATCCGGTCGGATATTCATCAGATGCGAGATGCTGTCGCGGCTCTTTCCTTCCGCATATCCTTCGAAGAGTTCGCCCACCTGAAAGAAGAGCATCACAAAGACTGCCTCCGGGAATTCTGTATCTGATCCTGGGAAGAATCCGATGCAAAGGGCTCCGATGGTTGCAATAGCCATCAGAAAGTTTTCGTTAAACATATCGCCCTTGGCAATACCTTCTGCAGCTTCGCCCAGCGTCTCATGTCCTATCAATAAATAAGGAATGAGATAGACGAGGAGCAACTGCCAGGTAGCCAGACTGTATTCCTTTTCGATGAAAACAGCGATAATCAGGAGGATGATGGTTGCTCCTATCAGAAAGAGTTTGGATTTCAAACCGCCTTCTTCATGGTGATGGTGGTGGCAACCGCACCCCTGGTGCTCATGTTCTTCTGTGCCGCATGAGCAGTCATGATTGTGCTCATGATGATGTTCGTGAGAATCTTCACAATGGCATTCATGATGATGTTCGTGAGAATGTTTCATTTCTTCCATAATTTTGCAATACTTTTAGTTCTATATAACCAGGAACATTCAGTTCCTTTTTCTATTTCGGTTGCAAAATTACGAAAAGGTTTCTGCAACTTGGTTGCAAAAGCTCCAGTTGCCCTCTTTTTCTTGCCGGATGCTCTTACTCGGTCGTTTGGCTTCTTGGGCAAATTAAGAAGAAACGTGAAGATGATAGCTCATCGAGAAGACATTCTCTAAAATCAGGGGCATGCCGTATCAAGTAACGACATGCCCCTATTGCTTTATTCTTCATTTACCATTTCCCAATCCAAAACGCCTTTGCCTTCTTCGTCTAGTTCTATGCCTAAGCCTACTACCTCTCGCTTGTCGGCCTTGAAAGGCTCTAGGTATTGTTGGTCTTGAATTTGCTTGATGGCAGCTTCCTTGCCACCATTGTTTCTTAACTTCAACTCTATTACGTAGATGTGATGAGTTGTTTTGACAATGAGGTCGATTCTACCAGTAGAAAGCATGTGCTCTACTTCCACCTTCAAACCGATGGCATTCAAGATGGTACTGATGATCAGTCGGTAACGCTCTTCCATATCCATGGATGCCAACTTCTTGTTGCTGTAAGGTACGTCGGCAACCAATGCTTTGAGCGCTTTCATCGCCTTGTCTAACTCTTTATATTCCAAATATTGGTACAACTGCGCTTGCAGAGACTGCGTATCAGCCTCTTGTCGCATGGTCAATGCAGGCAGTACGCATTCGTAGAGCGCCTGTTTTACCTCTTCGTTTGGGAAGCCTAAGTGATAGACATTTCCTACGCACGATTTGATGGTGAGATAACCTGATTGATATAAGAAGAGTTCTGGACCTCCGCCAGTAACATCGGAAGTCTCCAATGTGTTGCGGAGAATCATGCAATCCTCAAAATCCGGTAGGCGCAACTCTGCATCCTTGATGAACTTCGGCAGCATGGATGTGACTCCCGATGATGCCCAATAACTGTTGAGATCCTGGGTGTCAAGCGCATTGATGAGGCTGAAAGGATTGTAGATGTCAACCATGTTTCGGCGACTGAAATGGTAACCGTCGTAGTAGTCCTTCAGTTTGTCGTGGGTTTCCTGCAAAGTCCATCCGTTTACCTCTGCCATTTTTTCAAGTTCAGGCTTGAAGTTCTCTTTTATCTCCTCTTCAGTGATGCCGCAGATGGCTACATATTCAGGGAGGAAACTGATGTTGGTTAGATTGTTGAGCACGGAGAAAAGGGAAATCTGCGTAAACTTAGTGATGCCTGTGATAAAGACCAGACGCTCGTATTCATCATCGGCCTTTAAAATGGCAAAGACTTCACGATATACCTCGGTACATGCTTCGTGTTCCGGGGTTTTCCTGGAGTGCTGGAGTGGAGAATCATATTCGTCGATGAGGATGGCAACCTTCAAGCCCGTCTGTTTGTATGCCGTCGTAATGATGGCATCAAAGCGGTCGGCAAGCTGGACGGTAGGGTCGGGAGTGATGACATACTTCTCTTCGTAGTATCCGAATCGCAGATTCAGGTACGAACGCAAGGTTTCTGCATTGGTGCCTCCACGGCTCATGTCGAGTCGAGGATTATTCCTTCCAGTCCTTTTCCAAGTCCATGATTTTGAGACTTTCGAAGAGTTCCTTTCTTCCTTCGAAGTAACATTGTAGCGTATCAATGAGCACAGACTTTCCGAATCGGCGAGGACGGCTCAAGTAATTATACCTTCTACCTTTGTTCGCCAAATCCCAAATGATGTCAGTCTTATCAACATAGAGATATCCTTCTTCTCTGATGATGTTGAAAGCTTGTATGCCTGTAGGCTGCTTTCTGTATTCATTGTTTGCCATAATCCTTTCTCCTTTATTTGTATGGCGCAAAGATACGGCAAATAATTGAACCAGCAAATTTTAAAAGAGAAATTACGATGTTGCTTTTTGAAGATGCATTCTTTTGTAAGTCTAAGTAATTCGGAAATGGCGCTCTAGAAGAAATAAAGAGTGTTAAAGTTGGAAATGAAAGAGTTTCTAGCTATTATATGCAGAATAAGTTGAAAAAAACATAAATTATGCGATAAAACATGGAGGAATAAAAATTAAATAGTATCTTTGCCATATAAATAAAGAAAATGATGAAACAAGACGTACAGACATATAATATTATGGATAGAATGCGGAGTTATTCTTCCGCATTCAGTCGTGCCTTGTTTACTGACATTATCAAATATGGAGATTGTTCTCGACTTGATGCAATTCATGACAGATATGATGGTAAGAGAAAGAAAGAAAAAACTTATTTTTCATACTTAAAGTATCTATATCGTCAGATTAGTATCAATTATAGGTGTGAATATGTTTATAAGAATGAGCTTATTGAACTATTAATAAAAAAATATGCCCATTCTAATACCGTCATTTTCAATGAGTTTAGAATGCAAAAGTCCATAGTTGATTTAGCAATGTTTAATGGAAACAGTAGGGCTTTTGAGATAAAGACGGAGTATGATACAACTCGTAGGTTAATAGGACAGCTGGTTGATTACACTCGTGTGTTTCAGCTATGTTATGTTGTTATACCAGCAAATATGCTAGAAACTTACGAAAAGGACATTCCTCCTTATATAGGAATAGTCCTTATGAGAGAAAGTGGTGGTGTCTTGGAACTGGATGAAGCAAGACCTGCTGTTGAAAACAAGAATATAGATGCGGGTATGATGATGAAGTGTCTACGTACCAAAGAATATGAGAATATGGTCATTGAAGAATTTGGTAAACTTCCTGATGTGCCTTATTATGAAATGTATGAGGCATGTGAGGAAAAACTGTATGATATGCCACCAGACAAGTTACATCAATATTTCTTGAAAGAAATAGAGAAGAGAAAGAATAATATGTGTCTTTTGAAAAAGGCTCCTCGTGAGTTACGACAAATGTACCTCCAGCTAGGACTTTCTAAAGGGCAGATAGATATTCTGCAAACATATTTAAATAATCCTATAAAATCGCAGTTGAAGTTATGTATTTCCCATATTTAAGAGGTAAACAATATGAGTTGTTGGCATTGAAAGACTTTTCTCAGATGAGCCCTAATAATGCTAAGATTGTTCCTATCATAGAACCAGTGAAAAATCAGGTTAATGGTTTGAATTCAGCATTGGAAACTATGATAAAAAATGGTATGCGCTTTGCTCTTATCTTGAATCCGAAAGATGGAGATTTCAAGAGAAATGCAGACAATTATATGCTGCCTAAACTAAAATGCTTACAAGAAGATAGAGAACATTGGATACCTGCATATTTTTACAAGAATAATGCAGATATACTGCTTGCTTATGCAGAGAAGTATAATCTGACTAAATTGATGGTTGTTTTCCCAGAAGGAACTAATGTCCATGATAATAATATAATGGATTTCTTGTCAAACGAAAGAGTCCGGTATGTTGTTAATGGTAACTCTTCTAATTCTGCTATAGCTAAACTGAGAGCCTTGGGCAAAAATGTTATTTCGTTGGAAGACCATTTTAACTCGCAGAATAAGAATGCTGATTATGCAAGTAATGATGATGAGTTCTTTAGTGATGATTTCTTATATTATAAAGACAGTGGGTTTTATGGTTTTGCGGATTATACCGCACTTCCCAAGAACTTTGTCGAGGGAGGAATGTTGCCGTATGCAATTGCTATTCATTTGACCTACAAAAAATCAGATGAGGAGGTTTATATTCATCATTTTGTGTCTGATAGTAACTTAGACCAATCGAATATTCGTGGAAAATTCCGTGAGGCAGCAATTAAGATAGATCCTTTTTATAAAAATGGAGGGTATACTGAGACTGAAGCTGTTATGGAATTGGTGGATAAAGCAAATGATTCTGCTGGTTATCCAGGCTTAGGCTATATCAAGAAATTATCAATAAAGAATCATCTAGAACTTATTGATAGGTTAATAACGGAATAATTGGTCAATATGAAAATTTGCAAGAATTGTTTTGTTGATGTGGAAATGCAAGCTGCGGTTTGTAATGAATCCGATACCAAAGGAATCTGTGAAGTTTGTGGTCAAGAAGGTCGATTGCTTGATATAGGATACTTCTCTGATTTCTTCGAGGAAGTGTTGGCTTTGTTCGAACCTTCGGAAACAGGAACAAGAATTGTCGATTTAGTTCAGCAGGATTGGGATATCTTCTCATCAGTAGAAATTGGCACGAAAGTTTTATCTTATTTTTTGTCATTGAAAGACTATGGCTATTCAGTTGATGATAACGTTTCTTACTCAGCATTGATGGAGGATAAGTTGAATGTGTGGAATGTTGTTAAAAAACAAGTTCGTGAATCAAGACGTTTCTTTGCTGATTTGTTGGCTTTTGATGAAATGAATCTTATGGAATCTAATGCTTCAATATTAGAAGGAAGCATATTCTATAGGGCAAGAGTGATACCTTCTGGAGTGAAAGAGCTGTCTACGAAAGAAATGTCGTGTCCTCCTAATAACAAGGCTACGGCAGGACGGGCAAATCCGTTGGGAATTCCGTATTTGTATTTGTGTCAAGATGAAGAAACTACATATTATGAAGTAAGAGCTTTGTATCTAGACAGGTTGAGTGTAGCTCAGTTTAGAGTAAAAGAGAATCTGGATATTCTTGATTTTACATCAAAGTTGAGCTTGTATGTTGCATTCTCAAATGCAACAGAAACTTTGTCTGATGTTATTGTAAAACAGAAGTTGCTGCAGGCGATAAGCCATGACCTGTCAAAACCATTGAGACGATATGATACAGAACTGGAATATGTTCCTACTCAGTTGATTTGTGAATATTGCAAGTTGAATGGTATAGATGGAATTCGTTTTGAGAGTTCTTTGCATAAAGGTGGTATAAATCTAGTCCTTTTTGATGCAAATAAGGCTGACTGTATATCTGTTGTGAGCAAGGAAATTAAAAAAGTAGAAATTGCATTGTAATATAATAGTGTTTTTGAATATGGATACAGCTGAAATCTTGGCAAACTATAAAAGTATAGAAAAGTATATATTTGGTTGGGCTTCGTCTGTGTTTACAGAGTTCAACGAATTTCAGAAAACTAAAAGTGTTTATTATTATACAGATATGAATGCTTTAGTTAATGGTATCATTGTACCAAACCCAGAAGCAAATAAGGAAATTTGTCTTTGGGCAACAAAATGGTCTCATCTTAACGATAAGGAAGAAAATCAAGCGGCTTTAAATGTGTTGCAGGAGGCTTTAAATGATGATGTCTTTAATTCTTTTGTGATTTTATCTGACGACAACCATTCTGTAAGCTTTTCAAAAGAGCAAGATAGTTTGCCTATGTGGAGTATGTATGGTAGTCATGGTGGTGGAGTTATGCTAGAATTTGATGTGCAAAAACTGCTTAAAATATATGGAGCAAGATTAATGCCATGTGTTTATCTTAATACAGACTACTACAACTCTGTTTGTGCTAACCTGTTTGAATTCCATTTTGATGATACTTTTGAACACTTGTCGCAGCATCAGAAAGTTCTTGCAGTTTCCATTTTAACACAGATGTTTATTGGGGTAACAAAAAATCCTGCTTTTCATTATGAAAATGAAGTAAGAATTGTAGGGATAGGAAATAAATACTTTTATGATACTGTAAGGCAAGAAGAATTTCGGGTGAAAAACGGGGTGTTGATACCATATATAAAGGAGTTTTTACCAAAGACATGTTTAAAGGCAGTTTGGTTAGGTCCTTCTATGGACAAAGTACTTTCCCAAAAAACGCTACGAGCATTTCTTGATAGTCACCAAATTGGTGCAGAAGTAAAATGTTCATCAATACCTTATCGTGGATAAGTCTATGAATATGAAAATAAGATTTGTTTTATATAAATGATATATATTATGGGATACAAAAGAAGCATGTTTCATAAGTCGTCTTCATCGCTTGGTAAGAAATTCTTGTCTGGCTTAATTCTTGGTGGAGTTTTAGGTACAGCTTATGGCGCAAAAAAGATGGTAGATAAAGTTGGAGAAATCTCTAATGATGCTAAACCGACTGGTGATGAAGAAATTGGGCTAGGTTGGAAAATATTTATTCATGTATTTCTTCTGGGATGGCTTATTTTAGGCATATTTATAGGTATTTGGACTTTTGAAATTTTAGGTATGATTTTTATGCTACCAGCTATGATTATGCTACAAGAAGTACTAAAAGAAGATTTCTCAAGGAAAAAATCAAAGAGTTAAACATTTACAGATGCTTTTTCTACATAAAAATTGTGTTCATTCTAATTTTTATAACCCATTAATAGAGCCTTTTTTATCGAGAAAAAGCTCTTGTAATGATTGAAAAATATCTCAAAGCTCCAATGAATCCGAATAAAGCTCTTCTCTATGTGGTATAATTTGTTCGTTCAGTATGCATAATATATTAAATATGAAAGTGTTGCCTATATTGATTTTTGCTCTTATATCCATAACGGGATGTAAGAAATATGATTTTGGAGAAACTCCTGATTGGCATTACCTCATAGTCGATGATACGTATGCGCCATCATGGGAAGGAAAAACATGGGTACATTACACTTGTGATTACGAGACACAAAACGATTTGTATGTTGAACCTATTAAATATTGTGATTGGGTATCAGATTTTGATGTGAGATACGAAAAAATGTATGTTTCCCTTGACTCAAATAAAACAGGGAATGATAGGTCTTGTCTGTTTGTTGCGTATAGCGAAAAGACAGGACAAAAAGACACATTTAAAATAGAGCAAGCCAAAGTGCATGTGCCAAGTGGGGCTTCTAGTAGTGGAGGCTCTTCTTCTGTTTTTAGTGGTCAATGCGCCGCACGAACAAAAAAGGGAAGAAGATGTAAGAGAAGAGCCTCCAAGGGTAGCATTTATTGTTGGCAACACGGAGGGTGAATCTATTTATTATATTTCAAGAAAATTGTCTTATCACTGTTTTCCGTGTAAGCGTGAGCAAACATGAATTTTGTCGTATTTTTATATTTGCGTGGTATATAAAAATAGCTCTCGCCTATATAGTCGCCATGCTTATTGTTATGGTACGATAAAGTACAAACATTATTACTTGTAAACATATATCTATTCTGGGTCAATCCATCTTTAAAGTAAGGACACATATTTGTCCATCCCCAAGACCAAACCTCTCCAGCAAATGAGTTTACAAAAGTTTCATCTGTCTTTCTTAATTCCCAAACGGGTGTATAGTTTCCTTTATTAGTTTTACTTCCTACTTTTCCATACACTCTAAGTCCATTTATTGTTGGCTCTATTTTTAATTCGTCTCTGCTACCTGTATATTCGTTGGTGATACTGATTGTATTATCTGCTAATATACCAATTCCCCGCCCCATAACACCATTTTGTTTATAGTAGAGCACCTCTCCGTTTGCTGAAATTGAAATGAAAGCGGTATCATTATGAATATCTTCCCATACTCCTTGGTAGTCTGCTAAAGTCATTTGTGGCTCTTCTGGGATAGTGTCCTCTTTGCTGTCACTACTGCAGGCCACAATAAAGTAAGGTGCTAGTATGATCGCCAGCACCGATAAAATCTTTTTCATAATCTATATATAATCTTAAATGTTTTAATGTTTACGGTGCAAAGATAATGTTTTTATTTGATTTGGCAACCATTTTGGCAACCAAATTTTTGTTTTTACGGATAATTTGCTAAAAATAATATTAAAAAGGGAGTTAATTGGGGATTTTTAAGAATCTTTCTTCCCCAAATACGAAAAAAGCAGTTAAGCACTTTCTGCTTAACTGCTTGATTTTCAAGGTGGACCAGCTAGGGCTTGAACCTAGGACCTCCAGATTATGAGTCTGTTGCTCTAACCAACTGAGCTACAAGTCCGTTGAATTTTTATTAAATTCGAGTGCAAAGATACTAGATTTTGGGCAAATAACCAAATAAAATCTTAAAAATTTTCTTAGAATCAGAAAAATAGCGTATCTTTGCACCAAATTATGTGCGCACACGTGCGTATGTACTTATTAATTGTACAAAAAAGGAAAAGAATTTCTATTCAGAAATGGACATAGACAAAAATAAAAGAATCGGTCTTACCGATGAACAAGTTAAACAGAGTAGGGAACAGCATGGCAAGAACGTGCTCACCCCTCCTCAACGTACTTCATTATGGAAACTGTATTTGGATAAATATCGCGACCCGATTATCCAGATACTTCTTGTGGCGGCTTTCGTATCCCTCATCCTTGCTTTTATCGAAAAGAATTTCATGGAGACCATCGGTATCTTCGTGGCAGTTTTCCTTGCTACTACCGTGGGCTTCTACTTTGAGCGCGATGCTGCCAAGAAGTTTAATCTGCTCACGGCGCTCAGCGAAGAGCAGCCGGTTAAGGTGCGCCGCAATGGTAAGGTGATGGAGATTCCGCGCCACGATGTGGTGGTGGGAGATGTAGTGCTCGTAGAAGTGGGCGACGAGGTGCCTGCCGATGGCGAACTCATCGTCTGCAACGACCTGCAGATTAACGAATCTGCCCTTACGGGCGAACCTGTTGCCGAGAAATCTCTGGAAGGTGGTGGCGATGGAGCCTATCCTCGCAACGTCATCCTCCGTTCTACCATGGTGATGAATGGTAGGGGCGAGTTTGTGGTTACTGCCGTGGGCGATGCTACCGAGATTGGTAAGGTGGCGAAGAAATCTACCGAGCAGACTTCGGTGGAGACACCGCTTCACATGCAGCTCGACAAGTTGGCTAAGATGATTTCCAAGGTAGGCTCTGTAGTATCTGTGGCAGCCTTCTTCATCTTCCTGATTCACGATATCCTCACCAATCCGGTATGGGGCGGCAAGGATTATTTCTATATGGCAGAAATCGTGTTGAAATACTTCATGATGGCTGTTACCCTGATTGTGATGGCGGTGCCGGAGGGATTGCCGATGGCGATTACCCTTTCTCTGGCGCTCAACATGCGAAGAATGCTGAAGTCGAACAATCTGGTGCGCAAGCTCCATGCCTGCGAAACCATGGGTGCCGTTACCGTAATCTGTACCGATAAAACCGGTACGCTTACCCAGAACAAGATGCAGGTGAGTGCCTTGGAACTCAAGCAGGGCGATGAGGCGCTGCTTGATACTGCCATTGCCCTCAACTCTACAGCCGAGTTGAATGACGGCAAACCTATCGGAAACCCTACCGAGTCGGCTCTCCTGCTCTGGCTCGATGCCCAGGGCAAGGATTATGAAGAACTCCGCAAGCAGGTGAACGTGCTCAAGCAGTTGCCTTTCTCTACCGAGAGAAAGATGATGGCAACCTTGGCAGAAGTTGATGGCGAGACCTATCTCTTCGTGAAGGGTGCGCCTGAAATCGTGATGAAGAAATGCATCATCGAAGATAGAATGCTGAGACAGTCAGCCGAAGAACTCGATGAGTGGCAGCATAAGGCGATGAGAACCCTGGCGTTCGCCTATAAGAAGATAGAAGCTTCTATCATGAGAACTTCCAGAACCTCTACTGCCGAAGTGGTAGCACTTCTCGATGCCAACGATCTTCAGTTGCAGGCCATTGCAGCCATTGCCGATCCTATCCGTCCGGATGTTCCTGCCGCCGTGCAGGAGTGCCGCCATGCGGGTATCGAGGTGAAGGTGGTTACGGGTGATACGGCTGCCACCGCCTTGGAGATAGGTAAGCAGATAGGTGTCTTCGAAGATGAACCTGAGAATATCGGAGCAGATGGCTCTCTGACCTCGCTCGACCAGCAGATGATTACGGGTGAACAGTGGGAGGCTCTTTCTGATGAAGAGGCTTACGAACGGGCAAAGGATATTCGTGTGATGAGCCGTGCCCGTCCTACCGATAAGCAGCGACTGGTGGCGATGCTCCAAAAGCGTGGCGAGGTGGTTGCAGTAACAGGCGACGGTACCAACGATGCTCCGGCGCTTCACTATGCTCACGTGGGCTTGTCGCTGGGTTCGGGAACTTCCGTGGCTAAGGAGGCTTCGGATATGACCCTGCTCGATGATTCGTTCAAGTCTATCGCCAATGCCGTGATGTGGGGACGCTCGCTCTATCGCAACCTGCAGCGCTTCCTCTTCTTCCAGTTGGTAGTAAACGTGGCAGCCCTCCTGCTGGTGCTTGGCGGCTCAGTTATCGGAACTGAAATGCCGTTGACGGTAACCCAGATTCTTTGGGTGAACCTTATCATGGATACCTTCGCAGCCTTGGCACTTGCCTCATTGCCTCCATCTCACGAGGTGATGAAGGATAAACCACGCAAGGCATCCGATTTCATCATCAACAAGAGCATCGGTTTCGGCATTCTGTTCTGCGGCATCGTCTTCTTCCTCGTTATGTTTGCCCTGTTGGTTTACTGTGAGCGCAGAGGCAAGGGTGGAGTAGATGTGCATGAACTGACCATGTTCTTCACCACCTTCGTGATGATTCAGTTCTGGAACCTCTTCAATGCCAAGGCGCTGATGAGCCATCACACCGCCTTCCGCCATTTCCTGAAGGATAAGGGAATGATTCTGGTGCTTGTACTGGTATTGGTGGGTCAGTGGATTATCGTAACCTTTGGTGGCGAAATGTTCCGCACCACACCATTGTCGCTCCATGAGTGGCTGCTCATCATCGGCTCAACCTCCGTTGTACTTTGGGCGGGCGAGCTGTGGAGAACTTTTAAGAGAATGATAGCAAAGAGAAGATAATCCATCGGAGTTCTTCTTCTGATATGAATGTTAAAGACAGTCCTTATGAATACAATACATTATAATGATATCGTGCAGTTGCCGCCTTGTGTGGCAACTATCGGTTTCTTCGATGGGGTGCATCGGGGACATCAGTTTCTGATTCATCATCTCGTAGAGATGGCACGAAAGGATGGCTTGCAATCTACCGTCATCACCTTTGATGCGCATCCCCGCAAGGTATTGCAGGCAGATTATCAGCCAGAGATGCTGAGCACGCTCGATTCCAAACTGCTGCTGCTTTCGAAGACGGAAGTGGATAATGCTGTGGTGTTGCATTTCGACAAGGCGATGGCTGCCATGTCGGCAAGAGAGTTTATGCAGCAGGTGCTCCACGACCATCTCAACGTAAGGAAACTCTTCATCGGCTACGACCATCGCTTCGGTCACAACCGCGAGGAGACTTTCGAAGATTACGTGCGCTACGGTAGGGAGATGGGCATCGAGGTAATCAGGAACGAAGCCTTCCAGATAGACGGCATCAACATCTCTTCTTCTGTAATCCGCTCTTTCCTGAAAGAGGGAGAAGTGGAGATGGCAGCCCGGTGTCTCGGTTTCCCTTATACCCTCATCGGAAAGGTGGTGAATGGATTCCACGAAGGCAGAAAGCTCGGTTTCCCTACTGCCAATCTCGACATCTCTCACTTCGGACAGCTGATTCCTGCCCCTGGTGTCTATGCCGTAAGGGTAAGACTGGAGAATACGGTGGTATGGAAGCGGGGAATGATGAATGTGGGCAATCGCCCTACCTTCAATGGCAGACAACTGACGCTAGAGACGCACATCTTCAATTTCGATGGGGATATTTATGACCAGCTCTTGCTCGTAAGCTTCGTGAAGCGAATAAGGGGCGAACAGAAGTTTGACAGTCCCGAGGAGTTGGCGGTGCAGCTGAAAGAGGATGAGCAGACCGTGCTGGATCTCTTTGAAAAGGAAGCGGAATGATAGCGAGAATGCTATTAAACTATAAACGATTAATTATAAACAGTAAAAGCAATGGCAAAGATTAATTTAAAGAGAGGTTTGACGGATATCGTCCTCTACCTGATTATATTTATAGTAGTACAGATTATCGTGATGTATGCTGGTGCAGGAATCTGGGCGGGCATTAAGGGCGAAGGTTACCAGGCAACGCTCCTGGCTATCAGTTCGGGCAGCAATCCTATCCTGATGGCGCTTACCTCAGCGTTCAGCAACGTTATCACCCTCGTCATCTTCCTGAAGACGAAGTGGACACCGCTGACCCGCGATTATCTGCTTTCCAAGCCTTGGGTAACGCTTCTCTGGGTGGCATTGTTCGCCCTGGGAACTATCATTCCTCTGGAGCTCATATATGAGCAGATAGGCATCGAGATGGACGAGAATACCGAGCAGATACTCGCATCGCTCATGAAGGAGCCTTGGGGCTATGTGGCTATCGGCATTCTGGCGCCTTTTGCTGAGGAGGTTGTGTTCCGTGGAGCCATTCTCCGCACCCTGCTGGGTCTTATGAGCAAGAAGAACCATTGGGTAGCCATCATGATTTCGGCTGCCATCTTCGGTCTGGCTCACGCCAACGTAGCGCAGTTTGTCAATGCCCTCCTGCTGGGCTTACTCCTGGGTTGGATGTATTATCGTACCAAGAGTCTTGTTCCGGGCATCCTGCTCCACTGGGTGAATAATACGATGGCGTATGTCCTGTCCAATATCATGCCTCAGAGCGATGGCAAACTCATCGACCTCTTCCATGGCGATGAGAAGACCATGTATTATGCCGTAGGCTTCTCTCTCTGCATCATGATTCCAAGTTTCATACAGCTGGTTATCAGATTAAAGAAGGTGAAGGCTTAAGAGATAAATAAACGAGTAAAAAGGTTACCTGGATGGGTAGCCTTTTTTCAGATATATAACCGGATAGATAAGTAGATTTTATGAAGATTATAGAAAGCAGTATCATAGGAAAGAAGAGCCCTGAGGCTTGTGAGGATGGAATGGTAGTTACCGATGATTTCATCGCTGTGATAGATGGCAGTACGAGCAAGACGCCGAAGCATCTCAATCCTGATATGAAGAACGGAAGATACGCCATGATGCTTATCTCGGAATATATCCGGGAGGAACTGAAGGCGGATGCCTCGGTAGATGATTTCTGCCAGGGCGTTACGGCGTATATATATAATAAGGTGTATGAAAAGCTTGGGGTGGAAGAGCGGTTGAAGAAGCATCCGGAAGAACGGCTTACCGCCTCGGCTATCCTTTATAGCCGGACAAGGAATGAAGTCTGGATGGTGGGCGATTGCCAGGCAATCATCGCCGGAAAACTCTATGAGAATGGCAAGCCTTATGAGGAGAAAATTGCCCGTAAGAGGGTAGAGTTGATAGAGCAGGGCCTTTCGTCTGCTGAGGCTAGAAAGCAGATAGAGCCATTGCTTATCAAGGCGATGCTTTCGGGGCAGAACCAGACCTATACGGTTATTGATGGATTTCCGATTTATCGGGAGGGAGTGAAGGTTGTCTCTGTTTCAGATTCTTGTTCTGTTCAAGATCCTGTTCCAGCATCAGATTCTGTCCCTTGCTCTGGCTCCGTTTCTGCATCAGGTACAATTTCTGTCTCTTCCTCCGAGATTGTATTGGCGAGCGATGGCTATCCGTTCCTGGAGCCAACCTTGGCAGCGAGCGAGGCGGCATTGGCAGAGCAGATTGCCAACGACCCACAGAACATCCATTCCTTTATCGCCACCAAGGGCATCGTAGAGGGCAATAAGAGCTTTGATGATAGAACTTATATCCGATTTTCGCCAGAAAAATAAAACACGGACAAATTGAATTTGTCCGGCTCGCTTGTCTGGCGGCTTGTAACTATCAAATAATCAGATCTTTATAAGCCTTCGGACAATTTGTCCGGATAAATTCAATTTGTCCGTGTTATTTTTTTAGCATGAATTTGTAAAGAAAAGCAAGGATTTCCATCCGGTAGGCGATGTATTCCCAAGAAGAAAACGATGACTTCTGCCCCGAGAAACGGTGAGTTCTGGAGGAGAAAACTATGAGTTAGTATTTTTAACAAAAGGGGCAAAGGGTTAACAGGTTAACAGTTAACAGCTGTTTTTTGCATCCTCCCCCTCTCCTATACCTTATATTATATATAAATATATATACTTATTATTATATGTGAGTGGGGGAAAGTATACATTTTGGGCTGTTAACTGTTAACCCTGTTAACCCCCATCAGGAAAAAGTACTCTCTCAAGAGTCTTTCTTAAGCTAGCCAAGAGCCTTATATGAAGGCAGGCAAGAGTCATCAATGATGACCGGAAGGAGGCTTAAATGAAGCCTCGCAGTGGCGATAAATTGAGCCACTTGTGTATCCTTTATCATACGCTTGCGTGCAAAATATATAAAATAAGTAAGGGCTGCCAGTACATCCTGGCAGCCCTATTACGTTAGTATGTTATGAAAAATTTGAG
>ULRS01067428.1_pt1 | contig 28291 bp, 46 predicted proteins | sample 1955671 | NCBI WGS metagenome assembly ULRS01 (sample SAMEA4835689, study PRJEB28245) | human gut metagenome | biome: gut microbiome; material: fecal sample | place: Denmark | collected 2008
CATGATCAAGACCATACTCACAATACTCACCTATATTAGATAAATCGCTATCGCTGAAACCTACCACGGAATGGCTAAGCCCGATCGTCATGGTAGCGTTCATCTGGAGAAGTGATGACATGATGGTCGTATTATGGGATACGACAAAATTGGTAGTAAGAAACTGATGAGATTTATTATCTACCTCAATACAAGTAGCCTTATACTTCCCGTAATAATCTATATCGGATATCCTAAGTCTGTTATGGGTCTTGGATATATACATATCATCGCCATCCATGACGCAATAATATCCCATAGACCAGAATATTCTTCTTACGAAGGATATAATATACTCACTTTTGTAAACGACCTTAAAACGATCGTCACCAGTACTTATGCCGCAAGCTATCTTCATGAATGAGCTTATAAACAACTCTTTCTGTTTTTTGGATGAATAAATAATATCATCCATCTCCTTATTGCTTAACTCAAAGATCCTGTCGGTAGATCCACAAAGGAAAGAGGCGGTCAGAGACCCAAGGAGATGGGGCGACATCAGCCACCGCCGCTCGGGGAAATCCACGGCCTCCCCTATGTCTATGGTCATCTTCTGGAAGTCAGAGTGGATGATACCCATGGTGCTCATGACTTTATAATCACCATGATATTTAACCTTCCACTGATGTTGACCGCAACATACTATACTGCGCCCGTCCTCAAACGTAACCTTATACATATCAACGAATCCTTGAGGATATACGCCTACTATAGTCGTAAGCTTACCATCATCGCCATATATGATATCCCCGATATCAGCGAACCCTATCTTCTTAGGTCCATAAGGAGTATATATCAGCTCCGAGTCCAGAAGAGCCTTGCCAAAACGACGAGTACCAAACATCCCCAACCCTTTCTTCTCCTGACGGGCACGTTGGTACATCTCGGCGAAAAACCATTCGTTATCACGCAAACGACTGATCGCTGGCACACGTTCCCCGTTTGGAAGATCCTGGAATACGGGGAAGAAATTAACATGCCAATAAAGCCATGGGGGGATGAACGTACCATTGATAGTCACCCCATACTTGACCTTATAAGCCTCTTCTTTAAAGAACTGCTTAACATCGTCATCCTGATCCTCCCAACCGAACAGATCGTTCCATACAGGAGGATTTTTCATGTTTACATAAAATTCTGGACTCGTGCTTAGACTCATTTTATAATATCCTTTAAAACAGACTCGATTCCACCAGAAACCTGACCCTTACGTTCCTTTTTCTGGACATTGCTTACAGACCTATATACATCCATGATTCCGCTTTTTTCCATATACGATTCATTCCATGAATTGATCTTATCGATCAACTTGGATATGAAATCGAACGCCCTTGCCATATCTTCCGGCTTCTCCTTGTCCCAAGGATGCTTATCAATATAAGCCTTGGCATCATCCACGGCCTTGGATATGACCTCAAGATTATCATTCACCCGATCGACATCCTTACTCGTCGGCTTTCGTCTTCCCTGTGGCATTGGCTTTCATATTTAAAAATATATTAAACATGTTTATATACATTTATTTACTTTAATATAATCGGATGCCTCTTTCCTCTAATGAGTTTAAGCTTTTTGTATGAAACATCCTTTGGATTTTCTCCATTGAAATCCCTGATATTGAAATTTCCCGATTTTCTTCTTCCATAAATAAAATTTATTTCATTGTTATACAATACTTTATCAAACAATCTAAATCCGAAAACCTCAAAAGGAGCTTGATTATTTTTCTTCTTCCCTCCTTTTAAAATTTTCATTTTATGTATTTGCCTGTTATGCCTACGAACTAAACGTTTCAAGTATTGATACTCAATTCGTTTCGCATTGAAGTTCTTAGAAATTACAAACGCATCGGATGTATGTGATTTTTCTATTCCGTATTTAATCCGATTATATTTTGTAATGTAACCGAACGTCATTGAAACGTTTGAATATCTTGACTTCAACTCATCGTATAATCTCCATTTCATGATTCCCATTATGGCTGCGCCGCAAAGCGACTTGCCTCGCCTTACCTTTAAATCAATATTGCCTTTGTGATATTCCTTATGACAAGTTTCACACAAGGTAATGAGATTGGAAGGGGAATCACCTCCTGTTTTTCGAGACTCGATATGATGAATATTCAGGATCAGATCTTTTGATTTCCCTTTACAATAACTACATTTATGTCCGTCTCTGAACAAAACGTACTCTCTGACATTCCAAAATCCAAGTTGTTCTCCGTTTTGATAATCAATTCCTGAAATATTAGGATTTTTCATTTTATGAGTATCGAACTGAGCGGCCTCAATTACTATTTTAGTAATCGGAAGGATTTTATGAATTTCATTCACTTCGTTTAAATGGGAATCAATTCTTTGTTTTACAGAAGGGGCTACCCAGCCTTTCTTTTTAGAGAAAACTCTGTTGTTAAATTTAGGCTTCCTATATCTGAGCCTTGATCTTCTTGTCCTTCTGTTTTGAGATCTCGTTGAAAGTAAATCTACGATATCTGTTCTTAAGATTGTTTCACAAGCAAATAACTCTTCTTTTTCAGTTGTTGCAGAAAAACCGATATGTTTAGCTCCTGCATCAATGCCCAGAGTAACCGGCTGTTTATGATCGGTTGATTTGTAAGTTAACTGAATCGTAAACGGACAAAGATTCACCACGGTTGCTTTATTTGCCTTAAGCAACCTCCTAACCTTCCCATGCCTTGTCGTAGGCATCATCGGTTTACCATCTATGTCTTGTACATACACCATTTTACAAACTAATTCAATGTTTATTCAACATAAGTCAGGGTAAAAACCCTGTTAGTACCCATCGCCAATGTTATTGAAGGTTTTATATAGGCAACACTGGAACCCAAATACAATCCCTGTTTAATCACCTACCTTAGAGCTACGGACTTGGATAAACATCCGTAGGTAACTATATATTCTCCAATAACGTAGTCTTTATTTCAAGACTTAGGCTAATAATCAGATCCTTATAGATATATTAAAACCCTATAATGAAATTATATGGAATTAATATTATTTTTGATTATGTCCTTAAACTCGTTATACTGTTTCATAAGAAGCTCATAAGATTGAACAACCCCGATCTTACTTACTTCCTTCACGCTCATGTCATGGAACATATCCTCAAGCTCCTTGTCAGCATATCTAAGACGTTCCTTGTCATCATAAAACACGAATCCAGACGTTTTGTCTTCTATAATACTCTTGGCGGTGGACGCATATGTCGTGTCTAAATCCAGATCCATACCGAAGCTGGTAGCCAACTGGATTATGAACATCAACCTAGAATTGACTTTTACAGCCTCTATATTCAACATCTGTATCTTATGGGTCATCTCATGAAGAACGACAAAATCCTCCTCTTTTATCAACGAAGATGATTTAAGGGCTATCTTCTTAGTCCTATCCTCAATATCGCTATACAGACGCTTGCTCTCACGTTTTATGGCTATCCAATGCCTTATATGGGTATCCGACTCTTCTTTAAGATAATCCCTGATCTCCTTTTTTATATCCTTATTCTCCTCCATAATAATCACGCGTTATAATCATTGCTATTCAACTCAATCTCATCATTTATACTTTGGTCTATAGACCTCAATAAATCCCTGGTACTAACATCCCGCAAGAAGCGGACATTACCACCATTAGCCCTAGCTATCCTCCTTAAAGCGGAGTAAAGTATATCACCCAATGAATATTCAGGCAACTCACGGCAACCGACTTCCATGACAATAAGGGCATGGATACGATCATCTATCTTACTTCTTACGGGACTTCGCATAGTATTTACTTATAAGCTTCCCCTATAATACGTAGCGGGAAATGTTTGAAATTACGTTCAGGATCGTCCTTCGTATAACCGATAAGAGATAGGTGTTTCTCAAAATGACCTTCCGTATATTTTGAGGTATCTAACGTCATCCTAAATATAGTTCTATTCTCATTGTCAGGATGTTTGTTATATGACACGTTTCCTATACATCCACATGAAAGATGATGATCCTTGACATGGAAACCATCTTTATGGGTGATAAATAACACGATTTCTATCTTATCACCTATTTTCTGATTAAAAATATTTAGATAAAACTCGCTCTCGTCATCCGTAAGTCCTATATCAAAGGAATCGTTAGGGCACTCGATATTAAAATCGTTATGATCGGCCGTTATCACCTCCATAGCATTCCATTTGGCTTTCTCTCCTTCCACGAACTTCAATGGGCATACCTCGGTCTTCATCCAAGCCTTCTCCTTGATAAAACAACCACACAACGAGCATCCCGGTCTTCCAATCAATCTATGAAATAATACCTTAGGCGGCAATTTAAAGAACCTAATATTAGAAGAGTTCTTAGGACATTTCTTGCATAATTCAAGACGATTCTTATACCATTCGGGATAATCTTTCTTATCCTTAGGAATCCTGCCCAATAAACTGTCTTCCCAAGCTTGGGCTATTACTTGGGCTTTACCAATTGTTTGCACGATAATTATTTTTTAAACTGTTTTTGTTGAAAATCCTGTAATTGTTCCCATGTCATTCCATACCGACATTGATACATGGCCTCATGGTTATCACGTATAAGAGGATCTCCGTTCTTCAACCCCTCCATATCCTCTATCGCCTTAATCTTCTTATCCAGACAATCAAGCTCAATAGGCATCCTTTCATCCGGATAACGATTACCTTCCTTGACAAATATCCGGCGTATCTTATCACGCCTTACCCGCATCTCTCGGAGATTGCATACAACGTATCCGATAAACGGGATTCTGATAGATATATTGTCAGTATACCTAGCTAGGTGGTGGACGTAAGATACGGATGCTTTCATGCACCACTCTACCTGTTGTTTGGTAAACTTCCCATCAGATCTTCTTACCACCTCATCCACGATATCCCTATCGAATGAAATAAGATTCCTACCCATCAATATCCAATTTGTTTCTCTTGAACACAAATCCCATTACACGAGTATCATCACCCTCCCCATCAAGAATAAAATAGTTACGTAAGCTTCTCATCTCAATAGACAGCTCACGGGTACGGAAGTTCCCGTTCTTCTTGTCCACCAGAAAACCCCCACGTTTAAGCTCGTTGTTCAGGACAGCGACGTAAGATTCCTTCTGTCCATGACAATCCATGTACTTAGCCCTGGTATCATCCGAGTATCCGTAGTTGATGTAGAAAGAAAGTAAGTTTATCGTCCTTTCAGTAATCAAGCTCCTACCCTTGGAATCCAGATAGCCATTGTATATCCTTAAGAACTGCTGGATCATATCCAGCCTAGTGTCGTAAGGCAACGCAAATACGAAAGCTTTCCTCTGTTCCGACATATAAAATTAGTTTTCAGCAAAACTACTTAAAAAAAATATCGTTGTCAAGAAATTATGCCATAATCAACATAATATATGCTGATTAACATGTATTTACGAACATCAAAAGGGGAAAAGGCGGTGGAAGTGGCGGAGGAAAGCCAGATAAGTCCACCGTAAGACACGGCAATGAGGCCAGTGGAGCACAGACCATACATGCCTCCGAGCGGCGGTGGACAGCCCTATCCTGCCTCAAGGGACATGACCACCCCTTTTCCCTTTGGATTCCTTCTTGCTATGTTATGGGATATAAAGCCAAGGGGAAATGGGAAGCCTTGGGCGATGGAGCCTGCCGTAGAAGATACGGACGGCCGGAGCGCGAGCGATCGTACAAGACCTCGCTTTTTCTTCTTTGGCTTATGCTCCACCCGATCTCCCTACCGGGGTACCGGCTTCCGGTATAGGATACGGCTTCTACCGTGTTTAGCCTGCGGTATCCTGCCTGACGGCACCATACCTTGGCGGTAAAAAGCAATGTTTTATTAAATAGAGACTTTAAGTGGAGTACACAGGAACTCGACGTCAGGAGAGGTTCTGTGTACGGATAGAGATATTAGAAAGTAGTATATGTTTATAGAGTTAATTATATTTAATAAATATACCTATTAACGCGCGCGTAACAAGTAGGTTGAGAAAAAACGACCGTTCACGCGCACAGCGTTTTACGAACATTACCTACCCTCCTTAAACAACAAATGGGCGACCTTCACAGGCTACCCATCCATCCGAATAACTTGTTTCGTATTGATGAAACTTGTATATTCGCAGCAAATAAAAAATCTCATGGAGACAAAGGTAGCACTTTTACAGAAAATGAAATCAAATTTCGATAAGATTCTTACCGAAGCATATATCCCAAAAGATATACAAGCAAAAAAAGATGAGCTTGGATGCCTAAGGCTTCCGGCAGGATCACTTGTCTGTCCAGTAGATTACAAACCTGTAACTAATAAGGACGGGAAGAAGGTTACGGCCGTAAAATACTCGAACAAGAAAGATAATATAAGAGGTTCCGGTATGGTTATAGAAAAGAAGTGTAAGCAGGTAACGGCTTATCTTTCTATCATAAATGTACAGAAGCATGTATTTTTAAGAAATAGGATGAGAGATGGTTACCGTGACCGTATCGAGATCAATACCGATGATTTTATAGATATCCTATCCGATGGCATAGCTTATTTCTGCTACAGACATGTTATAGAGAACTGCCATGAGGATATAGACTATCAGCTAAAGACGCTTAAGGCTTACGCAGAGGGCGAGATAAGAATAGCTTTATCTGATATCATGATCTACTCGTATAAGGCTAAGAAGAATGAGGATACGAAAGAAATATTCGTAGGTAAGAAAAGATCCGTATACAAATGTCTGGATAAGAATTTAAGCTCAAACGAAAGACGGAATATGGCTAACAAAAGCCGGAAATTTGATCGGGTAAGAATCCTTTCCAAGATAATATTCAGGGTCAGAACCAGAAACGTACATCATATATACAAAGTAACTAAAAGAAAGACAATTAAGTTCAATGTAGCATACCTTCTTAATGAGTTGAATAAGAAGCTTGCGGGAATAGGCATGCATGAGATATCTCAGTCAACTATATACAGATACATAAGCATGTTCTTAGGCATGTGTAAGAAGAGTATATCCGATTTGTATGACGAGGTAAAAAAAAACAATGGAATAGCGAATGCCAAAGATAGGAAGAACGTAACTATCGGACACCTAAGACTATCATACAGAGGAAAGATAATGCATATAATCATCGCCGAAGATTTTATAAAAGACGTCTTTTTAGGGGTAAAAGGGTCCGAGATGAGTAAAGCTGGATGATTTGAGTATCAGATATAAAATTTAATATTTATATATTATTCACATTTATTTTTAATAGTTAATTATAACTATTCGTATCTTTGTACCATAAACCTAAAAAGATATGGTAAAAGAAGATTTTAAAAATGAAAACGACCTCCTTCGTCATATTATGACGGTGGATAAAAACGTGGAGCAAGGTCGTGCCTTGAAAAAGATTTTCACCACTAGGGAGAATCTATTTATTACCGGTAGGGCTGGTAGTGGTAAAAGTACGTTCATGAGACGTATCGTAAAGTTCTTGGGTAAATGTGTTATAGTAGCCCCCACTGGTGTTGCGGCCCTGAACGCCGGAGGACAAACCATTCACTCTTTTTTCGCTATAAAAAACGATCCTTACATCCCCTCAGTAGAGAGGAATATGTTATCAAATAAGGTTGATGTAAGTCCGTTCATGAAAAGCAAGGTCAAGAATCTTGATACTATCGTTATCGATGAGATTAGTATGGTAAGACCCGATTTGCTTGATGAGGTTGCCGATATACTTAGACAATGCAAACGAAGCAGGGAACCTTTTGGTGGAGTTAGGCTGATTATGTTCGGCGATCTGTCACAATTACCTCCTGTAGTGACCGTTGATGATTTTATTGATAAGTATTATGAAAGCCGATTCTTTTTCTCGTCAAAGGCATTAAGAGCCTCAGGATTCTCGGTAATTACCTTCGATAAGGTATTCCGTCAAAAAGACCCACAACTTTTGTCTGTATTGGAGGATATAAGATGTGGGGTTATTACCGAGGAATCTAGATCTATCCTAAAATCAAGGGTGATATACCCTGAGAATATGAATGATACTATAGTAATATGCTCAACCAATAAGGAGGCTTATGAGATAAACAAATCTAATCTTGATAAGATAGATAATAAGGTATTTAAATTCGAGGCTAAGATATTCGGTGAAAAACCTGCGGCTCCATGTGAGGATGAACTTATAATAAAAGTAGGAGCTAAGGTTATAATAACGAGGAACGGTAATGGATATGTGAATGGTTCTATGGGTGTAGTAACAGATATAGACCCATGTGATGACGCTATATCGGTTCAGCTTTCCGATGGAAGTGAGGTTTATATAACTAAAGAAAAATGGGATAAAATGAAATATAGGCAAGTAGATGGATCTTTAGAAGGAACGTCTTGTGGTTATATCATTCAATATCCGTTAAGATTAGGATACGCTATCACTTCTCATAAAGTTCAGGGGATGACATTAGACAATATATTCGTTGATATGAGTAGGGCTTTTGAGATCGGTCAGATATATACCGCTCTTTCAAGGTGTAGATCAATTGATGGTCTTTATCTAAAATCAGTACCTAATGATAACGCGATATTGTTAAGTGAGAATGTATCAAATTTCATGGAGAAGGTGGATGATAACGATGGGGTGTTCCTGCCGGAGAAGATATCTGATATCGGTAAGGGTATGATAAAGAAGCAACAGGATTTATTTAACTTTGAGGAATTTGGATTATAATGGCTAAGAAAGAACTTTTTTCAGACGTAGATGAATTAGTATCATCTTTAAATAAAGAGCTTGGAGAAGGCTCGATAATGAACTTCGGCGATGATAAGCCTATAATATCCATACCAAGGGAAAGCACTGGTTCGCTGGTGGTAGACAAGGCTCTCGGCGGCGGATGGGCGGTAGGCCGGATTCATGAGCTGGTCGGGATGGAATCTTGTGGCAAGACTATGATGTGTACGTTAAGTATGATCGAGTTCCAGAAAAAGCACCCCGATAAGCTGGTAGCTATAATAGACGTGGAGAATGCTTTTGATATCGAATACGCCAAGAAGATGGGATTGGACGTTAACCGGTTCCTTATTTCCCAGCCAAGCTACGGGGAATTGGCTATTGACATCACAGCCAAGCTGGTGGAGTCCGGCAAGGTAGGCTTTATTGTCGTGGATTCCGTGGCGAACTTGGTTCCGAAGAAGGAGATCGAGGGTGATATGGAAGATAGCAACATGGGATTACAAGCCCGGTTGATGTCAAAAGCCATGAGAGTTCTTACCGGGATCGTAAACAAAAGCGATTGTGTTCTGGTATTCATCAACCAGTATCGGGAGAAGATCGGTGTAATATACGGCGATCCGAAGGTAACAACCGGTGGTAACGCCCTTAAATTCTATGCCTCTATCCGTATGGAGATGTCAAGGAAGAAGGTTATTGTAGGAGAAGATGGCTCTTCTATCGGTCATGAGGTTAGGATAAAGGTATTGAAGAACAAGACAGCTATACCTTTCCAGATAGCAGAGACAGCCTTGTATTATGGCGTGGGGTTTGATAAGGAACTTGAACTTTTGAAGTTATGTGAGGAAACCGGTATCTTTACCCGTAAAGGATCATGGTACTGGTACGGAGAGGTCCGAGTAGGCAATGGAGTGGATAATACGTTAAGTATTATGAGAGACAATCAAGAATTGTGTCAAGAATTAAGAACTAAACTAAATATTTGAGGTTATGGCTATCGGAGCAAAATTTGTAGACGTAATACCTTCTAGTGTTGAGAACGCTATAGAGGTAAAAAAAGAGGATGTAAAGACCTATCTATTCGTAGGTATTCCTATGAGCGAGTTTATCGGCAAGAAACATGAGTTTGAGGGATATATATTCATGTGCTTACAAGGTGTAACCGGTGGGGTTGAGCTTGGCGGTGATATAGCCGTAGCCGTATTGAGACCGGTTCGCCCCGCCGTAGGGGAGGCTTCTTACCATTTGGTGGATATCAAGAAGTGTAAGTATAATAGAACTGATGTAGTTCTATTATTTAGAGAGGGAGATTTCAAGGTTGTTAAACGTGATGATTGTAATTTAATTTGATTATGGATGCTGAGAAGAGATTTGTTACAAAATATAAAATAAATGGAGAAGAATATATTGGATGGATATATGCGTCTAATATAGATCAGGCTAATGATTTTCTTAATCAGAGGAGAAATACCGAGGAAGTAGTTGGTGGTCCGTGTATAGATCAAGATGAGATAAATGATGTTATTAATCATATATAGTGTATGGGAACATATATATCAATAAAATCAACAGTAAACGCATTCAGGTACGGTATTGATCCTGTACCTGAATGGTTCGATAAGATATCCAATAAGACCAATGAAGTCGATGTTATGGTTGACGGGAATAAGGTAAAGGCATTGGATATAAGGCTAGAAAACGGCATTCTACGGGCTTTTTACGGTTATTATATAGGTATGTATCCGGATAAATCGATACAGGTGTTTAGACCGGAGGATTTTCATTCATTATATACGCTCAAGATATGAGAATATACACAGGACTGATAAAAGATCTAGGATGTAGATGCTTTTATTACGATAGCGGGATGAATATACCTATTGGGTTCGTATGCGCTGAGATACCTGATATTAGTTCTATATTATCATCAAAGAATGGATTATCTCATTTTTATGAACATATGATAATAAAATGCAATGATGATATTAGTGATAAGTTATTCTTTGATTTTAATGGATATACAGATCCTAGATCATTAGTATTTAAAGGATTTACATTGCCTGATGTTGATATCAAGAAGTGTATTGATTTTTCTTATAATTTTATCGTATATCCAGATATAAGTGAAGATCTTATAGAAAGTGAGAGGAATGTTATATTAACTGAAATTGATAATGATGAATCATGTATTAATATCGATAGACTTATAAAACTATCTGGAATAGATAAACGTTGTTTTATAAACACATTAGGTACTAAAAGGTATGTCAGCAAAATAACAAGGGATGATCTTTATATGTGCCGAGATACGATATTGAATAAGTCAGAAATAGTATTTCATTTATATGGATGTGATGATTTTATGAATAAATATGTATCAGATATAACGGAATTATCAAATGAAGTTGATATTAATACATACTATCGTAATAGTCTTAAATATTTCCATGTTCATGATCCTAAATATGGTATTTATAAATATACTAAAAAGCCCAAACAGTTATATGTATCATTTGTATTAGATAATTATGATTTTAAGAAATTGTGCGTGTTGCTTATCATATTATCTATGATGTGTGATAATTATAATTTCTCTATGTTTAATTATCTTAGATCTAACGGATTATGTTATTCAGTAAATAGGAGATATATAGAATGCACGAATAGAATAGTGGCCAACTTGATAATTGACGTAAGCCCAGATAAATGTGATATTACAAAAGATTATGTGGTTGATTATATTAATAGCTTTAAGCTTATAGCGAATAATGACAATATAGAATATGCTATAAGAATGATTAAATTGGATGATAGATTGAATATAATGAATATTGAGTATTACCACGATGCCTACATATCTTTTGTAAGATCAAGACTTAATGGGGTAATGGATTTGTATAAATCATATGACAATATATCTGTGGATGATGTTATGGATATGATTAAAGATATTACCGAGGATAGATTAATAATTCAATACTGCTCTTTATGAATATAGCGATAGGAATAGATCCGGGTATAGATACCGGAGGATTGGCCATGATCCCGGAGAACGGGGAGGTTAAGGTAATTATGACACCAAGGATATCGGCTAAGGGGGATATAGATCTTAGGGCTATATCAAGTTTCTTACTCGATGCCGCAGATAAAATCAAAGAAGGAGGTGGGGGGACGCTGGCGATCGCCGTCGAGGACGTCCACAGCATCCACAACAGCTCGGCCGCCAGCAACTTCACCTTTGGCGGGAGACGCCGGGAACCGAACGCCCTATTCGCTATGATGGTGGAGATGATGGAGCGATACGGATCTCACCCGGATGTTAGGTTCATGTTCGAGGAGGTGCAACCAAAGACCTGGCAGAAGGAGCTTCATACGACAGCCGATCGGGTGTATACGTCGGCGAAGTTAGACACGAAGGCTACCTCCATCCGATGCGCCATGCGCCTTTTCCCTTTGGTCTCTTTCGTGAAACCATGGTCAGGAAAAGGAGTACAACCTACTAAGATACAAGACGGAATGTGTGACGCTACGCTTATAGCCGAGTATATTAGACGTAAGTTTAAACTATTTTAATACTATTAAGTATTTATTGTATTTGTATTAATATAATTATGATTATATTTGCGATGTAATAAAAAGTTGTTCGTTATGCTTATAAGATGCTTGTCGAAGTCATTAAATGAGAAGTTGGGCAAATTGGAGACGGTTGTTAAGAATGCCGGTCCCAACTCCCTTTATAAGGATCTTAAGATAGATGTTGTCAATAATCTGGCTTATATCACTTCCGTAAATGCAAAGGTATGTGTTATAGAGCGATTGGAGGTAGAGGCTGACTCTAACTTCTCTTTCTTGGTAGAGGCAAGCTCTTTTATTAAGTTCATGAAAAAACAGAAGAATTGCGAGATTACGATACTGCTTTCAGATAAAAAAGATCAGATAACGATCTGCTATGCTTCTGGTGAGTATAGTTGTCCGGCTTTTGATATCAATACATTCCCGCAGGTACATAAGATACTTGATGGAGGAATTAAGGTTAAGATGAGCGATTATGTTTCGGTTCTTAACAAAGCCAGCGATTATACGGAGGTAGATGACTTTTATCCATGCATCGAGAATGTGGTAATTGATATTGATGATATTAATATTAATATAGTAAGTACGGATAGAAATACTATTTACAGGTATTTTGTCCCTAATCAGGATAAGGTAGAGAAGATGTTTATCCCGGTATCGAACGAATCCGCGATATTGCTTGATAAGCATATCAATAAGTCATCGGATATGTTGTCTATAAAAGTGGACGATACTAAGACTTATTTCTCTACGCCTGATATGGATATGTATGAGACCCATTTTGAGGGTAATTATCCAAATTGGAGGTTCGTGGACGAGCATTTTGTCAAAACAAGTACCTATGTCTTTGATAAGGATCTACTCGTCCAAGCCCTCCAAAACAATCTTAAGGTAAATGAGTTCGATCATTGCAAGTTGATATTTACCGATAAAGGATGCGGTATTATGTCAGAGAACCCGTCTTCCGGTAAATCATGTAAGGAGAGACTTGCTTCTTTGTCTTATCATGGTGAAGATATTATATGTAACGTATTATGTGGAAGATATCTTGGTATTATAAAAAGCGTCTCATGTAATAGGGTGGTTATCGAGCATGATCATAAATCTCATTTCAATAAGATTTATGGGGAGGATAATAAGAACGAGTATTTCTTGTCATCATCAGTTATTGTTTAATATTTAAAAATACATAAAATGGGAGTTAGAGAAAATTCATCAGGTGGTAATAACCATTACTTTAAAGTAAGTGGTAGCGGATTATTATATCAGTCATCAAGAGAACCAAAGGAAGGTTTCGAGGAGCATATAAACGAGAAGACCGGAGCCGTTTCTTATTGGAGGGTATTCTGGAACGGTATCGAAGGTTATTTGTCTGATATCAATGTGCGAGAAGTGGAGTTCAATGGAATAAATGCCAAATACTTATCCATAAAGATAAGTGATGAGGATGGTAATTACTTTATAAACGTTCCTTTGATGACTCAAAAAGGAGGTATCAATAATTACGTTAAGTCACTGGTAAGGTACTTGCCTAATATCGACCTGAAACGTAAGGTGGTGATCAATCCTGCTCATGCTAAGAAAGGGGATCAATATGCTCCCGGTAATTTTTTCATTTCATACGCTAGGGAAACTCCAGATGGGAAGGACGAGCTTATCCAGCAATATTATAAGAACGGGCAGAATGGATGGCCTGACAGGGTTGAGAGTACTGATATAATGGGGAATAAGAAGTTTGATTATACGACCCAAGACGCTTTCGCTTATCAGGTACTTAATAAATATATCCAAAGTATTAAAGCGGATGGCGTGAGACCGGTTAAGTCTCCAAGCCAAAACAACGCTGGTGAGGCTATAACGCAAACGCCCCCACCGTCATACGCTACGCAGGCTCCGCAGCAAGCGCAAGCCCCTTTGTTTGGAGGTCAACAACAACCTCCTCAATATCCTCCTTTTGGAGACGACAGTGATCTTCCATTTTAATTAACTAATTAAAAAACAGAAAGTTAATGGAGAGTAATTTCAATATATCTACTAAAGTGAATCGTGTCTCGATGCCTACCCAAAATAAGGTAGATACGGTTATGAAGAACCTAGGGCATCGATCTTGTATAGCGTATTCCGAGGAAAAGGATATGTATTATAAGGATGGAGAATGGGTAGCGTCAGATCTTGACGCTACTATCTTACCTCTTAGGGAGATGTTCGAGAAGACATCTGATTTGAAGTTAGGATTGAAGATCGTTTATTTAATAATCAAATTATAATGGCCAGTATTGAGGATATTAAAAAGCTTCTGGAAAGCAAGTCGTTTACATCAGCCAGAGACCTTGATGAGCTTGAGGAGAAGCCGGATGATAAACAAAACGAGGTTAGATTGAATTGCGACCCTATGGTAGGGATGATGGAGAAAGAGGGGAAGATCTTCCTTAACTCCGTAAGATTCTCGAAAGCATGGAACTCGTTGGGTAAGGATATTCCTATCAAGCAGGGTAATGCTTTCCCATTAGGACAGGGTGATGTCCTTGATATAGACACAGGGGTATGGGCGTCGTTTCCGGATAATACCATAGGGGTGTTGATGATGCTGCCGTCGTTTACCGGAGATACGGGACTTACTTTGGTAGGATCACCGTTCGTCTCGTCTAATAACGGGAATATCATGATCAGGGTCACTAATGTCCGTAAAGATATGGCTATAGTCGAGAAAGATAAACATATAGCTGAGTTAATTATAGTCGGCAAGATAAAAGCCGATATTCGTGAAACTTATAACAGCAATAAAGATGTTCGGATTGAAGATAGTAAAGAGTAGCTATATAAATACTCTAAAACAGGATCTTGATGAGGCTATTAACTATTCAAATAAATTAAGAGAAGATTACAAAAATGCTCTTGCGAAGGTATTTGAATTGAATGAGAAAGTAAGTTATCTTAATACGCTCATTGATTCTATTAATAAAGATATAGAATCAAAGGATTCTCATATAGTTAAGATGGGAAATGAGCTTAGTAAATCAAGAGAGCTATATAATGAGTCGGTAAAAGAGAAAGAAACTCTTAAACGGGCTTATATGGATATCGAGAAGAAACATAAACTATCATCTAAATTACTCGATGAGGCTAGAAGAAGATATAAGGAACTTGAGGACCAGAATAAAATTATGTCAGATCGTATCAAGTATCTGGAGGCAGAGATTTTAGACATCGATGTTCCTAATGAGGTTGTTGTTGATAAGGATAAGATGGATCCTAACTCAGGTCATATTGATATACCTGAAAATAACGCCCCTGAGGTCGCTGATGCCGGTATTGACGTAAATGTCGAGAATAAGGCGGAGGATAAGAAGAAATCTAAGAAACGTAAAAAATCTAAGAAAAGTGAATAAGATCTTGTTTTTCTTGTTAACGTTATTTACCTTAGCGGTTGTCGGATGCAGTACGTCAAGAACCTATTATACGGAATATGATACTACTGACATATCTTATGTAGTGGATTCTATAGTGTCTTCCGGGACCGTGATGGGCCAATGGAAGGAGTGGCGGTTTACGCTGGACGACGGCCGGGTCGATAACTTTGGCTTTACCGCCCTGTACGACGCCAAGGGGAAGGCTAGGGGGTCTATACAGGTAAGGCAAAGATCCGATACGTTTAATATCAAGATAATTGATTACCATAAAAAAAGATAAGTAATGGAATACGGACTAGGTTACATACCATCGCCAGCAGATGATAGGGACGCTATTATGAATATGCAGCATGAGGCTGTCCCTGATGAGTATAAGGTCAATAACGTTGATAGCGTAGTGGATCAAGGTTCTTCCCCTATTTGCGCGGCAATAAGCTTGGCTGAGATACTTAATTGGAGAAAGAGTATAATGGCTATTAAAAGACCGGCTAAGATCTCTCCCTACGATATATATGATCTGAGAGAGGATAAGGATCAAGACGGGATGGTTCTTCGTGACGCTATCAAGTCTATCAAGAACGTAGGCGTAGATGGGGAGAAAATAAACAGTTACGCTAGGATCATAGATCCGGTATCGGCTAAGGTAGCTTTGATGCTGAATGGGCCTTTGGTTATAGGTCTGTATTGCTATAATTATGGTAATCGATTCTGGCAAGGCCAAGGGCAGAACTTGGGAGGTCATGCCGTTATCCTCACCGGCTGGGACAAGGCCGGCTTCGTCCTACAGAACAGTTGGGGGACGGGATGGGGTAGGTCTGGCGTGGAGACGTTCCCGTTCGAGGATTGGTGCTATATGCTAGAATGTTGGACAATAGTTTCATGATATTACTATATAATTTTCGAGAAATTCCGATCCACATCCTCTTGTGAAAGCCGATGTGGTTATTTAGGACCCGTAGATCAATTGGTTGGATCATCTGGCTCATAACCAGAAGGTTGTCGGTTCAAGCCCGGCCGGGTCCACGCTATTTTTTTGGGGAAAAACTAGCATAGAGTTTTGTCATTAGATTTAGAGTTTAGATTTTGTTTGATACCCTTGTCCGTGAGGATCAGGGTATATGCCCCAATAGCTCAAGAGGAAAAGTAGCACATCTCTCCTAAAGATGGGATCCACGTTCGAGTCGTGGTTGGGGTACATGGTGTTTTTTAACATATTCCCGTAGGTCGGTAATTAACGATAACCGGTAGACAGCCTACGGGAATCAATAAAATCCTACGTGCTTGGGATCGCTTTCAGTTCTATTTTTCGTGTGTAATCTATAGGAGGGTAGCACGACCCTCCTATTTATAATAACTATTTGGGATGGATATTAATCAAATAAAAAAGTATCTACCAGCAGGATGGGATGTGGTTGATCTAATAGATCACGGTATAATCGATCTTGATATTATGAACGGAAAGATGATGGGGGAATATGTGGCTATGTTGATGATAAGGTCTTGTGAGAAGGCTACTAAGTCATATACCTTAACCAGTTTCTCGTTCCATGATAAAGATATGGATAAGTTGAGGATGTTGATAGGTAATGCTATAATGGCGGTAGGATATAGGAATAATCCTCTGACAGGAGATGGGAACACGGCAATCAAATAAAGGTACTGAATACACTGAAAGAGGGATATTGGATATCCTTAACAGACAGTTCTTGGTATCTCCTAGATGGATTATAAACAACTTATATGTCTATAACTGGGAGTCCGATTATCTGGCTATAACCAGATCCATGTACGCTTATGAGGTTGAGGTGAAGATCTCGTTGGCTGACTATAACAAGGATTTCGAGAAAGAGGGTAAGCACCAAGTAATGCAAGGCTGGTTCGAGGCCCGGAAGCAAGCCCTATACGAGACCGGGGACTGGGTCAGGTACGGTCGCCCAAATTACTTCTACTACTGCGTGCCAGATGGGTTGGTTGATCCTAAGGACATACCTCCGTACGCCGGGCTTGCTTATGTTTGTGGCAGGAATTTGAGAAAGGTCAAGGATGCCCCTATCCTGCACCGTGATAAATTTGACCCAGAAGCTTATAAGATGGCAGATAAATTCTACTATAATTGGTGGAATGAGAGACGTAAGGCCAGACAGATAGAAGGGAAGGATATGAAAGACGAGTTCAGGAAAAGCATGAAAAAGGTGAAGGAGAAGATAACCGTCGATGCCAAGATCAAGGCGATGGAGGCGTTCTGGAGCGTCTGCGATTATGCCTACTGGCCGTACGGGGGAAGAGGGGTGCCCGGAATGAGACCCAACTGTTCCGCTTGTGGCGAGGAATGTAAATTACAATGTCCGAAAGGAAAGGAATTTAAAAACAAGATACGATGAGTAAGATTAAAAATGTATTGGCAAGAGCCATTTCATTGGCGTCAGAACAACCAATGAGTTATAATGAGGTAAAATCATTACTTGAAGATATAGATACTTGTAAGGTCAAGATATGGCTGGAAGAAGGAGCGATATTGCCTAAGTACGCCCATAAGGAGGACGCTTGCATGGATCTGTTCGTCAAGGATGTAGAACTTGACGGAGGCAGGACCATATATCATACCGGTGTACATGTAGCATTGCCGGAGGATTATGAGATGGAAATACGCCCTCGTAGTAGCATCACCAAAACAAAGTCTGTTATCCAAAACGCCCCGGGAACCGTTGACGAAGGATATAGAGGCGAGATTATGGTAGTATGTAGACGTGTGGATTGTTATGATGATCCTTCTTATTCGGTTGGGGACAAGGTAGCTCAATTGCTTATCCGTAGGAGGGAACGTATCGTATGGGATCAGGTGAAGTCGTTGGATGACCTCGGATATACCGATAGAGGCGATGGTGGATTCGGAAGCACGGGGAGGTGATCATGAGCGGAAGGGTTAAGATAAAGATCAAGGATAAGAAACCTAAGATCGATGTATTTAAGATAATAGAGAACCGGTTCAAGAACATGAACGAGCTTCGGGATCTGATCGACATGGATCCAAGGAAAGGGCTGGTCAGGATCCGGGACGGGGCCGGCTTTAGGGAGGTGGAGAGGGGCGGATGCCTGCACCGGAACTACCTTAACCTGTTGGAGGAAGAACTGGGCGCTAAACTATCAATAGATCTGATAGATAAGTATGTTAAAAGAAAATAGCATACCACCTGCCCTAGGTAATTCCTAGGGCAGATCCGTTTTATATACCGATGTGTCTACCACTATCTGGTTATCCAGATCCTCAATCAACTCAATGATCTCATCCCTTATATCATAAGAAAGCAAGATCGGTATTATGGTTAGTATAAAAGATAGTATTATTCCTGATCCTATTATGATAGCAATATCATCGCACTCTATATCTAACATCGGCATGACAAACATCAACCCGGACATGAATATCATCACGAACAACGTGGATATCTCATTTATCATATCCCTCTCCATTACGTCCTTAATCATATCTCCTCAACTTTAGTATGGTTTATTATCCTACTGATATGACGGATGCTTAATCCAGTCCTGTCCTTTATCTTGCCATATACGTAGTTCCTTGACACGACAGTAGCCAAATCACCTAGCTCGTCCAGTATCTCGTCATACATCCTATGGATCTCGTTGTTGCGGATAACCGTACTGTCCCTTACATATATCTTCTCAACGTCGTCGTCGCAGAAGAAGATCTTAAGCTTATGAAATATGTATCTAAACATAATTATAGTTTTGTCCCAAAGATATGAAATTTTGAGGATAAAACCAGAAGGAAGCCAAAAATAACGGGAGGCGGAGGGAGGACGGGGGATGCCCGGAAGGATGGGAGCCAGCCCGTTCCCTTGGATTCAGCGACATGATCTGAGAATAAATCATATATTTGTATGTACAAAATGCATAATAATATGATATTAAATAAAATTAACTCAATGGGGGGGGGTATTTCCCGTCCTCCATAAAAACAATAGATTATGTTAAGAAGAAGAATGTTAAGTCAAATGCCATTTCCGCCGTCCGGTAACGTGAATGACGCTTATTTTTACGTGGAAGCTCCATGGATAAAAGATCTGTCAAAATATAATATGAATGTGGATGAATCTATGTATATGGATATTGATAAATATAATGGTAAATATGTATTTTCCATGGGAAGAGTAGGAGCCTACAATTCCTATATCAAATTTGATAATGACTCGAATATATTACCATGCCCTCAACCAGATAACGAAATATCCATAGAAGCGTTGCTCTATTTAAATACACAACAGGAAGGAAGATATTATCTATTCGCTCCATATGGAACCCAATCTACTACACAAGACTATTTATGTATAGGTGTTAATGTCTCATCATTTGGGACTAAACTTTTTTATACCAAAGGACGATCTGTAGATATACCAGCATATCAATGGGTACATGTAATGGCGTCGTGGAGAAATGGGTATTTAAGGGAATATATTGGAGGAGTACTGAATTATGAGGATGCGACTAATGTGATGTATACACGAAACTATCAAACATATTATTTTAATATAGGAGGATATCCATCAGCATATAACATGGGGCTCCCGGGAATGTTTAGGTATGTAAGGATCTGGAATTATGCTAAGAACTTTGACTTGGATAAATTCGTGCCGGATACTTGATCATACGATATTAAGGTGGTGGTCGTGCCACTACCTATCTATTATTCCATAATAAAGATATATACCAAGGGAAGTAGCCGGCGGAAGCCCCGATGGGTAGGCCCGGAGGGATGAAGGGAGGCCTACCTCCCTTTGGTACTAAATCCTCCTCATAAGATATCATGATGGTACTACAATTACTATATTTACATTATAGGTGTTATTGTAAATGTCAGTTCCAACGGCAACAGATTGGCATCCCTCACAGGCATTGGCTGTTATACAATGATCACTTGTTATAAGATGACCTTGCCAAGTTATACGATTGTTACTTGTAATCTGATTATAAAATTCAGGCATGTAAGTGAAATTGATGATCTCCTCAGGATCGGTTATCTCCGTTATAGGAGTAAATTTAGTTATCCTATCCCCGTATAACTCGGTATCAGCTAAATCACAATGCATACCAGAATTATATAGATACGTGAGAGTCCCTTTTGAAACACCTCCAGTCGTGCCTAATAAAATGTTGTACTCATATTGTTGATCCTTTGAAACTATCTGTCCACCTATTCTTATAACTTCTATCTTCTTATTGCGATATATATCAAGATAAGATCCGTTAAAATCAGATTGATATGTATCTCCATCAATATATATATCTACAGGATTAGGACACATGCTCTTGTCTATATTAATACGGTAGTGGATCTTACCGGAAGAAGAAGTCCTGCGCCTAAACATACCCCCTCCTTATCTGAGGGTTAAAATACCCCCCCCCACGAAGTTATCTGTAATATATTGATACATGATTAAATAATTTAAGTTACGTACAAATATAATAAATTATATTAGATGGGGGAGGGAAGATACCAAGGAAGGGGGCTGGCGTCATACCCGCCGGGAAGGCTATAAGGGATGGGAGCCAGCCCCGTTCTATTGGGTCAGTAGGGTGTATGATCACTCGATGTCACGTACAAATCGAACAGAAGAGGTTAGGCGCTTGTATCGGGTGAATGTGCGCCCATTGTTGAATAGTACGATCCATCCGGAGTTGGAGCTATGCTCTGAACTAGACCAATAATATCTGGTATCTAACGGCTGTCCACCAATAGCCAATAACGCGTTATTGACGCTAATCAAGTACATATATATCAATGAAAGCTGACCACATGATGGGATATACCAATCATCATATCCCTTAGCGTCAGCACTAGCTAAGAACGTATTAAGTACATGACCGGCTGTCGCATAGGAAGTATAAGAACCGCCACCGGTAGTCACCCCTTTTAATACATTGGAATTCGCTTTCCCATCCCAATCAGATAAAGCCCCATTCGTCCAGGAGCTAACATCATCCGGAAGATATGGAGTACCTTTGTATGAATCTTGCTCAGGTTTCAGGAAACCAAAATCATTGCTCCCGTCTACTTTGTCATAATTTGTAATGCCGGTCTGATCCGTACCATATTCACCCCAATAAAAAGAGTAAGTCTTGTTAGAAGAATCGGGCAAACCGGACGTGGCTGTTTTGTAGCTTTGATTAGAATCTTCATTCTTCTCAATCATGATCTTATGATCATCATGTACAATAGCTACGGATATACATTGATAATCCGCCTTTGACAAAGGTATTAATCTACCATCCTGTTTAACGGCATAAACGCCATTATCAACAGGGGATTTATAACTTGAATAAAATCTCCTCCTTATCATAAGAATAAATTTTTACGAAGGATATAAATACCCCCCCCCCATCATGTATTTAACTTCTTTATTCATAATATATTATGTTTTAATTATATCGCAAATATAACAAATTAAATGAGATGGAAGGTGATATGGTTGTGAGGAAGTATGAGGGATATTCGGGGAGGATGATATGCGGGACGTTATTGGAGAGATGGGGTGGGGTATGATGGGAGGGGGATATGCGGGACGGACCACCTCCCCGAAATCGGCCCGGCCGGGCTGCCGTTTTTGGCCCCGCCCCCCCCGCTAACAAAGGCGGGGAGACAGGAACGGCAAACGATCAACGAGCCGAAAAAAAGAATGCTTATTTTTGGTTTAACTTGTTGATTGTCAATAATATAAATCAATATTTTAATATACGTTTACATTTTATTAGATTTATTACATATAATCGTCGAATTTTTATTGCAAAATATTTGTTGGACAATAAAACATGTATTATATTTGCAATGTGAGATAACAATATTAACAAACGAGGCGTGCTAGATGCCTATACAAGTCCCTAGGGCAAGGGCAAATCTAATGACAAGTAAAGATCTTAACAAAGTACAAAACGAGGTAAAAAAAGCAAGTGAGAAAACATTAACAGGTGCGGTTAAAGCATGGTGTCAGCTCTTTAAATCCGGAAAAGAGATTAATGAAATCTTAAAAGAAAATGAGATTAAAGTAGATAAATCAATCGTCCCCGCTTTGGTCAATTTAGCTAAAGACAAAGAAGTTGTCATACAACTTTGTAAGGATATATTACCACGCATAAATAACACGTTTTGCGCATACAAAGAAGTAGAACGTGAATACTATGATAAAAATGATCAGGATAAAAACAAAAAGCTTAAAATGAACGAAATAGAGGATATAGCAATACTAGGCTCTTCCCATAAACGTTTTGGATACAATGAGCCTATAGAGTTTGATTTTGGTATATATTACGAAACGTTTAACGGCATTGACAAACGTATTGTAAAGTGCGCCGTTCCTATCAAACGTTATACGTTTAATCTCATTGCAAAGTGCGTTACCTACTATTTAACGCACCCTAAAAATGTTCAATAAAACGATTTGCTCCCTATTTAATTACATAGGGGGCGTTATGGTGGCATACCTATGCGTTCTCGTCGCGCCACTGATTTAGACTAAATAGGTGCTATCTTTGATATTTTGATATAAACATATTGCTGGTCGTTAGGGTTCCGAGAGCTTGCAGTAGATAGGCCGCCGCTTAACAATGTGGTTTAAGTACTAGTCTGGTCTAGACTAGTACTATTATCTTTTGGTTTATATCAATTTGGTAAGTACGCTAGGTCAACCTAGTAGGCCGTGTAAAACACGGGGTATATTGGTGTATATACGCATATATAGGGCGTATGTTAGTGCGTTGTGAGAGTAACACGCATTGAGTGTATTACGGTGTTATTTCCGTGCTAATGTATCAATACGACGTATGTTAGGGTTGCTTAAATACCTAACATGTGTACGGATAGTAAATAACAACCCTTACGAGGGTATTTCGTGCGGTTAAATTGACGGACGAGGTACGCCTTGTCGGTACGTATCACGGATGGCGTATGTACGTATTTGGCTTCGTTCGTTCGGGGCAAAGGGACAAATCTAAAGGAAATATGGAGGGAGTGGTGTGTCCGGCTGGATGTATTGATAACGGCGGCCGTGTCGTCCCAGACCTCCCGTTTCTTATTGGTGTCATTTAAAACAAATAAATTATGTATAGGAGAAAATTTGACAATCTGAATAGAAAGCTAGCACTTAAAAAGGAAAAGGCTTTAAACGCTGCAAGAAAGTCTCAAATTGAGTTCTACGTTGAGCTTACCAAAGAGCTATACAAGTCTAATAAATTAGATTGTAGTAGGGAATCTGATAAATGTAGGCGGAAACGTGTTAGTTACATGGCAAACAAACTGCGGCAATAGATCGTTTGTTTTTATTTGATTTTAAAGTTTGTGCCCTTTCGTACTATAGTGATATAGGACGAAAGGAATTTTTTGTGCCTATATTTTACAAAATGATAGCATATGTATATATTTTGCTTACACATAAAAGTGTTGAGGCGGCAAATTTTAAGCCTTGATCGAAAATGTGTAAGTAAAATGCTTTATTTAGCATCATTTTGTATACATATATATCCATGCGGACGGGTATATTGTGCCCTTATGTATGGTTTTGCGCTTGAATCGATCCTAAAAGGTATATAATAGGCGGTACTTATTGTATATTTTTTATCTATATATAGGCTTGTCTTCCTTTAGAGGTAGCTCTAGGGGTTGATATATATTATTTTATTGATACTCAATTAATTATGTTATTTGTGTTCAATTTTAAAGTCGCGGTTACTTATTGTATATTTTTTTATGGAAATATTGATATATTTGGCGCTTACCTTGTTTTGTTGGTATATGGCGTTTGAGTTGGGGCGGTATGTTATAGCTACGGGCGACGCCCCGCCTATAATCATAGTTTCTTTATTGGTTTTATTATCAATATATTGTATTAGGCAAGTATATAAGGCAATCAAGAACAAGGATCTCGATATCCTAGACTAATCGGGCGTTCCACGTGGAACAATCTGGAGGAAGGTCTCGGTTTTTGTGCTGGGAGTTGGTGGGGTTGATTTGTTTTGCGGGAGGGTGCACCTCCAAACAAGGGAAACCAAGGAAAAACCAAGGGAAACCAAGGAAACAAAGAAAACCCCTTCAATCAACAAAAGAAATACCTTCCAATCAATGGGAGTATCTTCAATCAATAGGATTCCTTTCTAAACAGGGGTAATACTTTACCGTTAAGTGGAAACGCAAAGCGGTTGCGAGCGATGGTGGGTAGGGTGTTATTGGTGGTAGATATTGTCTGTTGGTGTGGGAGTGATGCGGAGGGAACCAAGGGAAACGGGCGGCTGAGGGGAGGCTGGACAGGCCTTGTCGTCAGCGCCGTCCCTTTTCCATTGGCAACAATAGGAATAAATATGGACGAAATAGAACTACTAAGATTACAAGATGAAGCGCTATCTTACCTTCGTGATAATATTACAAAGGATGAGGCGTATTATATCCTTACGACCGATAAGGATATAATAGAGATTCTTATAGCTGATAAGAAGGACGGAAGCAAACGTATCAAGATTCTTGATATGGAATATACTGTCGAGAAGGATGATATGTTATTGTTATTCGATACTGATGGGATAATAGACGAATGTCTTTTGGTTGCCACATACATAGGGGTAAATATGTATTTTCGCAGACAAGATGTCAACGCTATTTTGAATAATATCAATAGAGAGAAAGTTATGAAATATCCTTACATAGCTATTCAGTTAGATAATATACAGGCTGTAGAAAAGCGTAGGGTTATATTCGAGATAACCGGTCATAGGGTGGATTATGATAAGGTGGATTTTATGTTTGTTTATTTTATGGCTAGAATGTTATGAGGGCGAGAAGGACTGTGAAAGAAAGAGATATTGTGAAGATATTGGTATTCGGGTATGATAGGACGCTTATAAAATCCATTAAGGATTCCGGATTCAGAAGTATGTCGGATGTAATATCGTACGCCAATAATATGGTCGGGGATAAGCCCATTGATCATATTAGGGTGTCGAATGAGGCTCGTGGATGGTGTGGGTCATATACTAATTATGGTAAAAGGATAGATTAGTTTGATAGGAGGATATGATATGAGAAGGATTATAAAAGAGAAAGACGATATCAAGGTATCTATATTTAACGGGTGTAGGTTGGCTCGTGTTTTCATTGATTCTGGGTATAGGAATATAGCTATGGTGATAGCCAATTGCGGTAGAATAGCTAATGGTTGTTATCATATACATCATATTGAGGTGGTAAATATGGATAGGGGATGGTATGGCACATATACCGCTGATGGAAAGAAAATTAATTAATATAAATAACATCATGAATAATATCATAGAGAACAATGATGGGGTAAAAAGAAAGGTAAGGGTATATGATTTCGGCGAGAAGGTCGCTGATAGATATACTATTGTATGCGTAAGTGACAGGAATAAAGATTCAAGAGGAATCTTATTTTATCCGATGTTCACTTGTAACGAAAACCCGTCGCATCCGCAAGGAATAGGGATGTATGTAGGGGACTATTATCCTCATAAGGGAGGTATGTACAACTTAGGTAGAAGGGTGAAGGATATAATGTCTTTGCCTAAAGAAGTGATTAGATACATAAAATGGGTAACAACAACATGAATGAAATAGTTTACAACAATTACGATTTGGTTGCTTTCGAGCAGAATGGAGAAGTGGTAGTAGCCGTAACATTCTACAGGTATTACAAGAAGAAAGCTAAGGGCGAGGTTAATTATAGATGGAGAACCAGATGCCCGGAGTTGGTGGATAAGATCGTAAAACACCGTACCAAGGTATTTACCGGTCAACTTATCCAGTTAGCGAAAGCGTATGGGGAGAAAAAGGTTATAAAATATCAAAAGGAGGAGGAAGGAGTATGTCAAAATACGATAGAGACGCTATAGAGATATATATACTGGATCATATAGATACAGATAATTATGGTAAGCAGTTTAAATACGATAGGGAATATATGTCTTTTATGCTTAGTGTGTTCAAGAATGAGTATAAAGAACATATCAAAAGGGATGGAATTAAGAAGGCTTTTGAGGATTACATAATGAGCGTTCCGTCTATATTCAGGATTCATATAGCGGATTGTGATATTAGATATTTATTACGTTCATGGGGAGTGGAGTTTGATGAGGATGATGATGAGATATACATCTTATACAAGAAGATCATAAGAGAGGTCTTTTTTAAGATGTGTGAGGATATGAAAGTTTGTTAATGTTGAACCAAACCTTGGCGGGGCGGAAGGATATATCATGATCGTACGTGTGCGGATATGGTCCGGGGTCGGTTCCCGGCGCCTTGGCACAACTTAATTAAATATAGATAATATGGACAATGTTTTAAAAAGAGCGGCAGCGGAACTGAAAGAAGCCGGTTGCAGGGTTTTTGCGTGGCAGGATGATACTTATAATAGAAGTTGGAGTAAGGGTGATTATATAATGTTGTATTACGCCTTCCCTGATTCGCCTAACATCGGGTATCTGAGTCGTGTGGAATATGGGATGAGCGTAGCATATAGTAGAGCCTATATACCGAGCCGTGGAAGTGGATCGGGATGTCGTGTCAAGGAGGAAGCTACGTTTGACCTTGAGACGGCGTTAGACGTGCTGAACGGGCCGTTACCTAGGTGGTGTAGGTCTTATGGGGTTTATCCAAAGCAGTACGATAATATTGATAAATGGTATAATAGCGATAATCATAACAAAAAATTATTTAAGGAGATTTAATATGGAGGTAAAAGATTGGGAAAATCTGGTTTTAAACACAGAGGTAGGATCACATTGTTTTGTTACGCTGATTGATAATAATGACATCAGTAGAGGTTACGCACAGATCAGACGCGCGGAACATTTCGGGTATAACATCTGCTTCACTCGGTTATATGGGAATAAGTTTTATTTCGAAAAAATAAAAGAAGGTCGTACACAACAATATATCAATAGGAGGAAATGATATGGTGATAGAGTTTGATTTTGAGATATACAAAAACGGAGATTATGATAAGGTATATCTCCGCAACGGGAAAGAGGCAAGAGTATTATGTGATAATGGGAAGGGCGATCGCCCTATAGTCGTGATGGTTGAGAATGATAACGCGGATGATTATATTATTCTACGTTATAACGAAACTGGCAGGAGGAATATCAATAGTCAATCGAGTCTTGATCTTATGTTATCGGTAAAAGAACGGGAGCCAGAGTTGTGGGTTGTTGTTATATCTTACATGGATAATAAAGATAAGAGACAAAAGATGGTCTTGCCTAATTTTTTCTCAAAGAATATAAGAGGGAATATATATCTTCAAGGAAGCTCTAAATCAAGTGTATCATATTATGTTGATAAGTTAGAAGAAGATAAGTGCTTCGATGAGCTATGCGAGAAGATAAGGGTAAAAAGAGATCGTATTTACAACATAGAAATAATATCACTATCAGATGACGAGGCGACAGTTTAATCAGTTGATAAATGAGCTAGACGGCAAAAGCCCGTTTATCGTATTACATAGGGATTCCGTTGCGCC
>ULRS01065291.1_pt1 | contig 28121 bp, 22 predicted proteins | sample 1955671 | NCBI WGS metagenome assembly ULRS01 (sample SAMEA4835689, study PRJEB28245) | human gut metagenome | biome: gut microbiome; material: fecal sample | place: Denmark | collected 2008
CAGTCAAATGAATTACCGAGGAAAACTTGACACTTACCATAGCCGAAATACTTCTTGACAATCAAGCAGGAACCTGTTCCTCGTTGAAATCAATGCGCATGAAAGACCGCATGGCATAGCTGTCATAAATGGCATCTTCAATAGCAGCATCAGACAGATTGAACCAGATCTGCATAAGGTACATGCGAAGCATCGTCTCAATGCCTTTTACGGGACGACCACGCTTCCCGGAAGGATAGAATGGCAGAATCATCGCAATCCATGCGGACCATGGAATCATGGCATCCATAGCATCGAGGAATTTTTCGCGGCGTGTCTTCTTTTGGCGCTGATTGTATTCAAAGTCTGTGAAAGGCTACTGTTTCATGAGAAAATATCGCCTTTCATAACACATTTTATCTGTTATTTGTATTTTACAGGAAAAATCTATTTCAGGCGAGAAAATCTTGATTAAATCAGCGTTTCCCCTAAGTACTATTGCTTTCTGTCAAAGAGCAAGACCCTCTTTATTTAGACATAGTACAGTAAGTTAACTTTATTTGAAACCTATATACATTTGTATTGCAATCCGCAATACAAATGTATATACTATGGATAGTGAGGTGATTATGATGAAAGATGCAACTGTAAGTGTAAGAGTAGAAAATAATATCAAGAACGAGGCTGAAAATATTTTACAAAGTTTGGGAATACCAGTTTCTGTTTTAATCAATTCCCTTTATAGACAAATCATTTATCAGAATGGCATTCCCTTCTCTTTAAAAATGCCAGCAGGGCCTAAGACCTTAGATGAACTGTCTCAGAATGAACTGAATGCCAAACTACAAAAAGGTTATGATGAGGCTACTTTAGGATTGGGCGAACCGCTAAATACGGTTTTTGATGAACTGGAAGGGAGCTTAAAGTAAGTGGACTCTTTTCAAATTGTTATTACTCCTACTGCCAAAAATGATTTAATTGAAATCAGAGATTATATTGCTTATGTATTAGGCGTTCCTCAGGTTGCTTTACATTATATTCGGGACATTCGGAAGCAAATAGAGAAACTTTCCTACTTAGCGCCTAGTATATCCCCAGTTACTTTTGAACCGTGGCATTCTAAAGGAATTCGTAAAGTGATTGCTAATAACTTTTATGTTTATTATTGGATTAATATAGATACCAACACAGTTTACATCATCACGATTCTATATGCTAAGAGAGATCAACTAAAAGCATTGAAGGGTATAAAATTGTAGTAGTAATTTTGAAGTAACAAAAACTCCTATGGCCATTAAAGCTTAGGAGTTTTTTGTGGTAATTCTAAATGGGGCATATTACTAGATTTCCCGCTATCTTACCTTATTATATTTTCTATTTTTGCATGCTATTCTATAGTTGTATCTTTTTTCGCTGGAAAGCCATAGAAGCCAATAGAGTTTGCAAGGATTCCGTTATTGAGAAAATACTTATCCCCTTTTTCACCGATGGTTCCGAAATGAATCGCTGTTTTACAGGTAGAAAGTTTGAGACATATATTTTTACCATTTTTTCAGCGGATTTTCTCGATTTCCGGTGCATATATCCTGAAAATAGGCGTCATGACTCCGTTGCCTCTCTGTCAGTTGACTTGAGTTGAAATAAACTACTTTTCATGCTTATGCGATTTATTATGGTGTTATCCGTTATATCAAAGCTGATAGCCCATCAATGATTATTTGATATAATGTAGCATCAACAAAAAAGCACCGCTTTCGCGGTGCTTTTGCGTGCAGCGAATCATCCCTTGATAGCTGCTTTCCCTTTCTTCAGCCAGTCCATGAGGAGTGGGGAGAAGGCGGAGAGGATGCAGAGGATGATGAGGGCCCAGCAGATCGGGGTGGAGAAGAGAATGGAAATGTCGTTGCCCGAAAGGGTGAGGCTTCTCCTCAGGCCGCGCTCGCCGATCGGCCCTAAGATGAGGGCGAGGACGACGGCAGCGGTATTGAGGCCCATCTTACGCATGAGGTATCCCATGACGCCGAAGATGAACATGAGGACGACGTCGACGAAGCTGTTATTGATGGCGAAGGAGCCGACGACACAGAGGACGAAGATGCACGGGATGAGGATGGCATCGGAAATCTTGGCGATGTGCGCAAAGATGCGGCAGCCGCCGAGTCCGATGAGGAGCATGAAGAACTGTACGATGACGAAGCCGGCGAAGAAGGTGTAGGTCATCGGCGCATATTTCGTGAAAAGCTCCGGCCCCGGCTGGAGGCCCTGGATGATGAGGCCGCCCATGAGGACGGCGGTGACGGATTCACCCGGGATGCCGAGAGTCAGCGTCGGGATGAGCGAGCCGCCGGTGACGGCGTTGTTCGCTGCTTCGGAACCCGCGACGCCTTCGATGGAGCCGTGTCCAAATTTCTCCGGTGTCTTGGAGAACTGTTTGGCAGTATTGTAGCCGAGGAAGCAGGCAATGGAGGCGCCCGCGCCAGGAAGAATGCCGATGATATTCCCGATGAGCCATGAGCGGATGACGGTCGGCGCGATCAGTTTCAGTTCATGGGCTTTGAGCAGCACGGAGTCTTTGAATTTCACAATGCTTCCGCGTTCCTTGATGGCTTTTTCCATGAGGATAAAGACTTGGGACATGGAGAAAAGTCCGATCATCGCGCAGGTGACATTGATGCCGTTGTAAAGCTCATCAACACCAAACATGTAGCGCGCGGTCCCTTCCATCGGGTCCATGCCGATGGTGGAGAGGATGAGCCCGAAGGCACCGCTCATGAGGCCCTTGACCATGGAGCCGGTGGTGACGCCGGCGATGATGGTGAGTCCGAAGAGGGCGAGCCAGAAATATTCCGGACTGCCGAATTTCATTGCAAGCTCTGCAAGGAGCGGTGCGAAGAAGTAGAGGGAAATGCAGGAAAGAAGCCCGCCGAAGAAAGAAGCGGTGCAGGCGGTGCCGAGCGCTTTGCCCGCGCGTCCCTGTTTGGTGAGCTCATAGCCGTCGAGTGCGGTCGCAGCCGAAGCCGGAGTGCCCGGGGTGTGGATCAGGATGGCGCAGATGGAGCCGCCGAAGATGGCGCCGCAGTAAATGCCGCCGAGCATGATGAGGCCCGTTTCTGCCTTCATCCCGAAGGTGAGAGGCAGGAGGAGCGCGACGCCCATCGCCGCGGAGAGCCCTGGCATGCAGCCGACAATGACGCCGATGGTGACGCCGATCACCATCATGAGAAGATTCATAGGGTCCAGAGCATTACCAAAGCCCTGGGCCATCAGTGCTAATGTATTCGCATCCATGTCATTTCCTCCTTAGAGCAAGTCTTCGATGAGCATGCCCATCGGAAGGGGCACATTCAGGAAGAGATCAAAGGTACCGAATACCAGCACCACCATACCGGCGAGGACCAGCAGAATGTAGAGCGGACGGATCTTGAAGAATTTCAGACAGAAGAGCAGGTAGACCAGGGATGCGGGATAGAAACCGACGAGGTACATCATGACAAAGTAGAGGATGAAGGCCGCAAACATGGTCCAGAATTGTTTCGGCATAAAGCCGTCGAAGAGGACCGGCATGTCGTTTTCCGAAGTTTTTTCTCTCCGGTAGTCACGCACCATCTGCCCCACGCGGACAGAGGTGAGAATGAGCAGGAGCCCGATGACAAAGTGCGGATAGTGCCGCGCCCCGAGGGGAAAGCTCTGTGTCAGGTAGAGGAAAAAGAAACTGAAAGCGTACATGAAGCCGCAGATATAGATATCTGATTTTTTCATGAAATGGTTTGACTCCTTTGGAAAATGGGGTAAGGATTCAGGGCTTGCCCGCGGGGCGTGTCGCCCTTTGACCTTGGATGAAAGCTCTGCCTGAATACGGAATGAAGGCGGCGGCTTCGCCGAGATCCTTCGACTCAGGTCGCAGCTGTTCTGGCATTCGTTATCTCACATACAACGTTTCTCGCCGCTCAGGATGACGAAACGGGCGATGTCCGAAGGCTTTATGAGATGACGCTATTCTCGTATCGCAGCCTTCCCCTCTAGGGGAAGGTGCCCCGAAGGGGCGGATAGGGCACAGGCGGCATGAAAGCGGATGAGGAAAGTCGAGAAGTGCGCGGCATATGTGGAGGAAGCGTGAGTCCCTGACCACGAATGACAACGATTGAATCAGTGTTTCCTTAAAAATCATTCGCGCCCCTTCCTCTGGAAGGGGCAGACGAGCGAAGCGAGGCGGGGTTGGTTTCCCTGAATGTGGGAGTACCGTTTCACGCGACCAACCTCCGCCCCTTCGGGGCACCTCCTTCCAAAGGAAGGAGGGAAAAAAGGGACGGCGTGTATCATCATAGGTCTATTGGCGGGGAAGCCCCCTTCCCCAATGGGGAAGGCTTAGACGGAGCGACTCTTCGCGTCAATTTTTATAAAGGGCGATGCCCGAAAATAGTATTCCAGTCACCAGAAAACAGAAGCGAGAAACGAGCGTTTGCACCTTCTCGTTTCTCGCTTTTGTGATTTCCAGAGAATAGGGATCACGCTGCGAATCCTGAACCTATCGACCTGAACCCTGCACTCTCAATTATTTCGCATACAGTTTAGAAACAACGTTCTTGCAGAAGTCCATCTGTTCTGCGATCATCTGGCCAAGGGCTTTGCTGTCTTTGAAGTCGATGACCATGCCCGCATTTTCATGGGCTTTCTTGACTTCCGGATCTTCCATGGTCTTCTTGAACGCATCTTCGTAGAACTTGATCACATTGTCCGGGGTGCCCTTCGGAGCGACGAGAGCACGCGCGGAGCCGTACCATTTATTATAGTAGCCGAGTTCTCCCAAGGTCGGTACATCTGGGAGCTGCGGGTCTCTCTTTTCCGCATAGACTCCGAGGACTTTCAGCTCTGCGCTGTCGCCTTTGATGAGTTTTGCCACATCAGCGACTTTCGCGCAGGAGAAATCGACTTCGCCCTGACGGAGAGCGAGGAGCTGGTCAGCCGTTCCGCCATAAGGAACTGCGTTGTATTCAAATTTCGCAGACTGTGCAAGGAGCTGGGCTGCGGTGTGATTCGAAGCCTGCACGCCATTCGTAGAACATTTCAGCTGTCCCGGGTTTGCCTGTGCATCTGCAACGAGTTCCTTCAGGCTGTTCCACTTCGCATCCTTCTTGACCACGACGACAGCCGTTTCTGTCAGGTGGTTGCAGATCGGGACGATGGACTTGTCCGTGAATGCAGAGCCTTCCATCTGCGCGAGCGTGGTGTAGGTCGGCAGGTTGATGAAGCCGATGGTCTGTCCGTCCGGCTTGGATTTTGCAAGCTCCGTCCAGCCGATCTTGCCGTCAGCGCCCGGTTTATTTTCGATGACGAGTGTCTGCCCGACATATTTCTTCGCGCTGTTCGTCAAGAGACGCGCACCGGTGTCCGTGCCGGAGCCGGCCTTGTACGCTACGATGACCTTGACGTCCTTTGTTGGTTTCCACGCAGCGTCGCCTGCGGCTTTCTTGTCTTTGTTTCCGCAGCCGGCAAAAAGAATGCCTGCGGAAAGAACTGCGACACCGAGCAATGCCAGTTTCTTATTCATAGGTTTCCTCCTTGCATCTTCCGAGATGCTCTCTCAAAATCGTGCAAGAGGATAGTCCGTCTTTCTGAAGGCTTCATCGCCCCTCTATTCTGTTGCACGTTTATCAGAAATATTTTATCATTCTGTTTTTTCGTAAACAACAGGTAAAGTGCTTGTAAAGCGTTTATTGAACAAGTATATGCTTATTATTTGCGTTTACTCATGCTTCTTGCAGTTCATATGAGAGAAAGGCATAGAAGCCTAGGGGCATCTTCTAAAATTGATATAGAGCAGAAAAGGTTTCGGGTTAGCCCAAGGGGCGGCTCGTCCATAGATTGCGATTGAAAGTTTTCCCAGAGTTGGAAATAAGAAGTGGCCAGGGATTAGAAGCCGCGAGTGACTAGTGACTAGTGACTTGAATACCACCTTCGGGCATCGCCACCATCTATACTCCGCGGCGCTTCTATATTTTTATGCGCCGCACCTTCATTCCTCATTCAAACAAAGCTTTCTTCCACAATCGAGGGGCAGCCCCCTAAGGGCTACCCCTCTATCCTCACGCGCCGAAGAAGATCTCCAGCCCGATCCCGATGAGGATCACGCCGCCTAAGATGGTCGCCTTATCCGCGAGCTTCATGCCGAAGCGTTTCCCGAGGAAGAGCCCTGCGAGGCAGATGGCGAAGGTCACGATGCCGATGATGATACTTGCGAGCATCGCTTTGGCGAAGGGGTACTCCGCCAAGGTGAAGCCGACAGAGAGCGCGTCCATGGAGGTCGCGAGTCCATGGAGCAAGAGGTAGCGCAGGCCCACGCTGACCTTGACGTCCTCTTCATCTCCGGAGAGACCGTCCCTGATCATGAGCCCGCCGATGGCGACGAGCAGGACCAGCGATGCCCACGGCACGAGCGGGAGCAGGACCTGAAACAGATCGACGATCCGGTTCACACACGCCCAGCCTGCCATCGGCATCAGCCACTGGAAGAAGCCGAAGGTCCCCGCGATGAGACACATGGTGCGGATGCGGAGGAAATGATTTGCAAGGCCATTCGCAAGCGAGACGGAAAAGGCGTCCATCGCAAGTCCCACGCCGAGCAGGACACTGTTCAAAATAAATAAACCACTCATTGGTATCTCCCCGAAATGAAATGGGCGGTGCGGCTTAGCCGAAAGGGATGATCGACCAGTCTCTCATGGTCATTTCAAGCACTGTCTTCCCACGAAAAAAAGACCCCGCGCACAGCCGAAAACTATGCACGTGAGTCTCGCATTTTTAAAGCAAGCCAGGCAGGATGTACGGGTCACTGCCAGTATGTTGACGGGCTCCACCGAGGTGGCTGCTACTCCCTCACTTATGGGAGAATGATAGCATGAAAAACGTCCAGTGTCAAAGGGTTTGGAAGTGACTGGTGACTGAAATGCAGCCTTTGCCATCTCTATTGCCCCATCAGAACCCGGTGAACTTCTTTGGTAATGAAATCAACGAGCGATCTACTCAATGAGTGAATCCTAGTCCCTAGCCACCAGTCACTAGTCACTCATCCCCTCACATGTCTCTTCGGATGACGGAAAGGACGTCCTTCCAATGGTCGAACTGATACGGCGTCATCTGATCTAGCTCTTCGCGGTCGGCATCGGAGTAGCGGTCATAGATCACGGCGAAGTCGATGCCGGCATTTCTTGCCGCGGTCGCACCCGCCAGCGAATCCTCAAAGATGAAGCATTCTTCTTTGGAAAGGCCCATATCCTCGAGCACCTTGAGGTAGATGGCCGGGCTTGGCTTGATCTCCGGCGCATCCTCCTGCGTACAGATCCTCGCAAAGCAGGAATCAAGCGGTGCTTTGCCGCGGATATTTTTATTTTCCTTCCGATATACTTCCATATTGCCGCGGCGCGTGGTACTGGCGATCACGAGTGTCTTCCCGTCTTTCTTGAAAGCATGGAGCACCTCCGGCGCGCCCGGCTTGTAGTCCACGACCTCCTTCAGGAAATGCTGCGCTATGCGGTAACGCTCCTGCAGAATGTCTTCGGCCTGCCATGCAGAGGCATACGTTTTCCCCAGCTCCTCGCAGTAAGAAAGATACGGTTTCTCCGCATCCCGATGCTCCTTCAGGAAGCGCTCTCTTCTCTGCTGGACATCGCCCTCTGCCATGGCAGGCCCGCCAAGCGTTTGGATCAGCCGGAGGTCTACCTGGTTCCACACGCCGACAGAGTCGATCAGCGTCCCGTCCATATCAAAAATGATCGTCGACTTGTTCTCAAACATATATGCTCCTTACTTTTTCAAGAATTTCTCGATCTCCGGATCTCTTTTGAGCGCCAAGAGCTCCTCCTCCGTCGGATAGACGGGAATATCGCGGTCATGGTTCACGAGGCAGAGGAAGCCCAGGATGTCTCCTGCGTCCGCACGAAACTGATGCCACTGCCAGGGCGGGATGGTGATGAGATCCCCTTCCCTGACTTCATGCACATCACTGCCTAAAAGCGCATGGCCCTTCCCTTTGAAGATCAAGACGAGATGCATGTGCTCATGCTTTTCCAGCGAAGAGAAGCCGTCCTTCTCCACTTGAAAATAACGGAACTGCACCGGAAGGTCGGCTTCGTTGTCAAAAAGGATCTGCTTCGTCACATCGCGAAAGACCCCTGGATTTTCCTTGTAAATATGGGGCGTGATGCCCTCCCAGCCATTCGGCCGGCTGTGAAATTTATGGATCATGTATGTTCTCCTTATGGAATGGGTTCGGGGTTGGCCCGTGGGGCGTGATGCTCTTTGATTGCGGCTGAAAGAGGTTCAGCGGGTTCGGTAGGTTCTACGGGTTCAAAGGGTTTGGTGCGGCGCATAAAAAATAGAAGCGCCGAGAAATTTTGATGGTGCTTCGCACGTATCGTCATCCCGAGCGAAGCCGAGGGATCTTCCTTGCAGAACCATTAGCGCAACAATTGCGCTATTTCAATCACCGCTTGCTTCCAATCCCTAATCCCTAGTCACTCATCCCCGACTTTCTCTCAGCAGATCCTCGGCAGGCCCTCTCCTCGAAGCGGAAGGATGCGGCGGCGTCCGCCATAGAGAGTTTTAAGATGCACGCCACTTCCCACGCTGACGCGCCCGATCTCTTCGGCCTCTGTCCCATAGGGGAGCGCGCGAAGGATGCGAAGCGCCGTCTCTGCCTCGGCGGCAGGGAGCGCGATCAGCATCTTGCCCTCGTTTCCCATCGTCAATGGATCAAGCCCAAGGATGCCGGAGAGCGCTTTGACCTCTTCCCTGACCGGCAGCGCCTCTTCGGAGAGCGTGATGGAAACGCCGGAGGCTGCTGCCAGCTCATTGGCAACGGTCGCCAGTCCCCCTCTCGTGATGTCGCGAATGGTATGGACGGGCAGCTTCGCCGCCAGAAGGGCTTCCACCAGATGATTCAGGGGCGCACAGTCGCTCGCAAGCGTCGTCTTCATCTGCATGCGCTCTGTGAGGATGACGGCGTGATGGTCGCCAAGCGTCCCCGTGACGAGGATCGCATCCCCATCGTGAAGATTTCCGGAGGAGATCTCACAGTCCGGCGCGCGATCGCCGAGGCCCGCGGTATTGATGTAAAGGCCGCCCTTCCCTTCGATGACCTTTGTATCACCGGCCACGATCGTGACGCCCGCCTCCTTCGCCGTCTCTGCCATGGAGCGGACGATCGGCTCCAATACATCGGTGGAAAGTCCCGTCTCGAGGATGAAGCCCGCCGTCAGATAGAGAGGCCTTGCCCCCATCGAGGCCAGATCATTCACCGTCCCGCAGACGGAGAGCCGTCCGATGTCGCCCCCCGGAAAGAAGAGCGGCGAGACGACAAAGCTATCCGTCGTCATGACAGGCACGCCGGATAGGGGCGGCAGCACCGCACCGTCTTCCATACGGTCTAAGATGGGATTTGTCAGGTATTTGGCAAAGAGAGAGGCGATGAGCTTCCCCGTCTCCTCGCCGCCGCTCCCGTGGCGAAGTTCGATATTCATAAATAGATGCTCCTTGTTGATTGATCGTTGGTTGGAAATAGGTGCAGGGTTCAGGGTTCGCCCAGGAGGCGTGCTGTCCCTTGATTTCGAATGAAAGCTTTGCTTGCATGAGAAATTAGAAATGGTGGTGCGGCGCATAAAATAATGAAGCGCCGCAGAATTTTGATAGCGCTTCACGCCGTCATCATTTCGAGCGTAGCCGAGAAATCTCTATAGCAGAACGCTCATTGCCTGATGTTCAGCAGCACCAAGACATCGTTTTTCCCCGGCGCATACACGCTGATTCCCACAATGCAGTAGAGATCCCTCGGCTACGCTCGGGATGACGATGCTGGAGAATCCTAATCTCTAATCCCTAGTCACTAATCCCTAGTCACGCAATCACTTCTCCCGATAGGTGATGCAGCAGGCACCCTCGGAGGAGACCATACAGGCACCGACAGGATGCTCGGGCGTGCAGGCACGGCCGAAGCAGGGACATTCTTCGCTCGTGATGCGGCCTGTCAGGACATCGCCGCAGCGACAGCCGGCGGGCATCCGGTCTTCTGAGAGTCCCCGGCTGCCCGCATCGAGCGCGCGATATTTCTCCCGGAGATAAAGCCCGGAGCCTGCGATCGTCCCTAGACCGCGCCACACGGCATCCCCCGGCGTGAAAACATCTGCAAGGAGAGCCAGTGCCTTCGGATTTCCCTCTTCCGTCACAACACTCGGATACTCATTCCATAGTCCCCTCTTTTTCTGCGACGCCGCAAGCACGAGGCGCGTCAGTGCGCGGAGAAGGTCAGCGGGCGAGAAGCCGCCGATCACCATCGTCTCTTCCGTTTCTTCCGCCATTTTTCTGAACGGACGGCATCCTGTGATCACGGCGACATGACCGGGGCAGAGGAAGCCATCGATGTGGCTTTCTCCGGAGATCAGCGACATCGCCCCCGGCATCGTTTTGAGCGCCGTCAGGAAGCGGACATTCGGGATGTGCTCCTCATAGACCAGGCGGATGAGATCCGCCCAGACAGGCGCCGTCGTCTCAAAGCCGACGGCGGCGAGGATGAAGGTCGTCCCTCGATCGGCTTCCGCCTTGGCGAGCACCTCTTCCGGATCGTAGAAGAAATCCACGCGCCCGCCCCTGCCCTCCGCACCGGCGAGTGACATCCGGCTGCCCGGGACGGCGAGGAGATCGCCGAAGGCCATCACCTGACAGCCCGGAGTGAGCGCATAGCGGACGAGCTTATCAATGTAGGACGTCGGTGTCACACACACCGGACAGCCCGGTCCGGAGAGGAAGGTGATCTGCGGCGGGAGCATCTGACGGATGCCCGAACGGTACAGCGCTGAGGTATGCGTCCCGCACACCTCCATCAGTGTGAGCGGCGGCCCGTCGTAGCGGGAAAGCCAGCGGGCAAGTTTGCGTTCCTCCATAAAAGGCTCCTTTGAGAAATAGGGTTCAGGGTTCAGGGTTGTGGTGGCGGCTTCGCCGCAGTATAAATCTGGCGATGCCCGAAGGTTTGCGATGGCAGGTTTCCCTCCTATCGTCAGCTCCCTTGCGGGAAGGCTATTAAGTTAAGGAAATCGTTAGCTACGTAACGTCTTGCTTCCCCCTTCGGGGGAAGTGCCGAAGGCAATAGGGGCATGCTAGCGGTATAGCGTACTATGTTGAATAGTCCGATACTATCGATATTCCAACACTTTCATGCAATACCGCTACGTAGCCCCCTCAGCCCTTCGGGCAGCTCCCCCGATGGGGAGCCAAGAACGTTCCACCGCTCCGCGTCGATTTTTTATAAAGGGCGATGCCCGAAAGTGGTATGTAAGTCACTCGTTCCTAGCTGCCAGTCACTCGTCACCCATTTCCTCCCCGATCTCCTTGAACAGGGCGATCCAGTCCTTTGCCTCGTCCTTTTTCACGATCTGGATCGCCATGCCGGCGTGGACGAGGACGTAGTCACCGAGCTTTGCGGGCACCATGGAGAGGTTCACACGGACCTCGGAGCCGGAGAAATCGACCATGCCATGCGTGCCTTCGATGGAGACGACGCGGCCGGGATATGCTACACACATAGGGATGCTCCTTTCGGGAAAACAGAGGGCTTTATTTCTGATTCTTCATGAGATAGAACCATGCCTGTCCGAGCGCGATGCCGCCATCGCCCGGCGGGACTTTTTCATTGGTATACACAGAAAAGTCGCGCTTTTGCAGCGCTTCCCGCGCACGGGCGAGGAGAAGCTGATTCGAAAAACAGCCGCCGGAGAGAAGGATGCGCGAGAGGCCGAAGTGCTCCGCCGAGGAGAGGATCATCTCGGCGATGGCCTCGTGAAAGGCGAGCGCCTTTTCTTCTATTGTACCATGGGACGCCAGCAGCGAGGCAAGGAGCGTGCGTCCGTCCCACAGGAGGCGGCCATCCTGCTCTTTCCCTTCCCAGAAAATCTTCGGAGCGTGCGCAGCTGCCATCGCGGCCTCTTCCAGCGCCATGGGACACTCGCCTTTGAAATGATTCTCCTCGCCAAGCCCCAGCAGCGCCGCCGCCGCATCGAAGAGACGGCCCATGGAGGAGCTTTTTATCGTATTCACATGATGAGAGAGTGCGGCGCGGACGAGAGGTGCGCGCGGATCCTTCGACGGAAGGCCCGCTGCTGCCAGATAAGAGAGCGCACTCTTCCACGCCTGTTTCATAGAGGCATCGCCTCCGATCATGGAAACCGGCGCAAGATGTCCCACGCGCTGCACGGACGTCCCTTCGCAGAGAAGGATCTCGCCGCCCCAGACGGTGCCATCCTCCCCATAGCCTGTGCCGTCAAAGACGAAGGCAAGGGACTTCCCTTGCAGATGATGCTCCGCCATGACAGAGAGCGCATGGGCGTGATGATGCTGGACGGTATAAAAGGGAAGTCCCCTCTCTCTAGCTGTTTTTTCTCCCAAAAGGCGAGACAGGTAGGCAGGATGCAGATCGGAGATGACCGCTTGCGGCGAAAGTCCCAAGAGCTCTTCCCAGTCCTGTTCCGTTTCCAGAAAAAACACCTGCGAACGTTCATTCAGGATGTCGCATGGCACCTCGGCGGGATACAGCGAGCCGCCGCCCGCCAAGGCAAAGCCCGGCGCCATGTCCGCCCCTGTCGCAAGGACCATGCCGGATGGCGCATCTCTCACCACCGGTTCCGGAAGAAATCCGCGCGTCCTTCGTAGGATCTGCGGTGTCCTTCCCTGCAGCTGCATGACGCTGTCATCGGCGGGGCGCAGGATCTCCCTGTCATAGAAGAAAAGCCCTGCGATGTCTTCCTCCGCTTCGTAGTACGCCCGCGCTTCCTCGTCCCGGAAGATCATCGGCTCGCCGCTTTGGTTCGCACTCGTGACGATGAGCGGCGCATCGACGCCCTCCGCCAGCCGGCTGTAGAATCCGGTCGAAGGAAGGTAAAGGCCCAGACGCGGCACGCGAGATGCCACGGCAGGAAGGACCTTCCGTTTCGGCGAGGCAAGCAGGATCGGGCGCACCGGCGAGGTGAGCATTTCGACCTCTTTCTCCGAAAGTATCGCCCACGCCTTCGCCATGTCGATGTCTTTCATCATCAGCGCGAACGGCTTCCCGCTGCGGTGCTTCATGCGGCGAAGACAGCCCGCCGTCTCTTCCCTGTCCCCGCGGCAGACGAGCTGGTAGCCGCCCATCGCCTTCACCAGAAGAATCGCGCCCTCTTTCGCAAGACGGATCGCTTCTGCCATAGCCGCCTCTTTTTCAAACCGTCTCTTCCGCGTCCATCCCTTCAGCTGCGGGCCGCAGTGTGCGCATGCGATGCTTTCCGCATGACAGCGGCGGTCAGAAAGGCTTTGGTACTCTTTCTCGCAGTCCTTGCAGAGAGGGAAATCCTTCATGGTCGTCCGCTCGCGGTCATAGGGAAGCGCCTCGATCATCGTATAGCGCGGCCCACAGGCGGTGCAGGACGTGTAGGGGTAGCCATAGTGATGATCCTTGGGATCCTTCATATCTGCCTGGCAGTCTTCGCAGATGCCAAGATCCGCCGGAAAGAGCGGTGCGCGTACCGCTCCGCCGCTTGAGACCGCACGGAAATCGGGCAAAGGCGCATGGGCGATCTCCTCCACACGCATTTCCGCGACCTCCACAGGCGGCCTTGCCGCCCGTATATCCTCCATGAAAGAAAGGAGAGCCTCGCGGCTCCCCTGTGCAATGATGGTGACGACGCCGCCTTCATTCCTGACGGTGCCTGTGATATGATGCGTCCCTGCCAGACGGCAAATGAGCGGACGGAAGCCCACGCCCTGCACACGGCCGAGGGCAGTGATGCGATAGGTCAGCATGGCAGGCTCCTTTCAGAAATAAAAGATTCACGGGTTCAACGGGGAAGGTGGCGGCTTCGCCGAGATCCTTCGGCTCAGGTCGCAGCTGTTCTGGCATTCGTTATCTCACATACGACGTTTCTCACCGCTCAGGATGACGAAACGGGGCGATGCCCGAAGGCCGACGGATAACAGGTTTCCCGTTTAGAGTTTCCAAACATCGCCCGCCTGACCGCAAATGACAAAGATTTCTCGACTTCGCTCGAAATGACGATACGAGAATCACATTTTCTAATCCAGGCACTAGTATTGCGTTTTCTAAATAACTGGCATTTAACTCAACTCCCAAATCAAGTGAGGAGTCAGGAGTGAGGAGTTAGGAGTGAAGGTACGGCGCATAAAAATAGGAAGCGCCGCGGAATTTTATATAAGGAGGGGTATTGGGGCACTATATGAATGTTGTGCCCCTTCCAGCACTTCTCACTAAGTCCAGAAGTTAACAAATCGCTATACCAGCTACCAGTCACTAGTCCCCAGTCACTAGTCACTCATCCCTGCCTTCTCGCAGATCCACTTCGCGGCTTCTTCATACCCTTCTCCGGTCTTTCCGCTGACCTTGAAAACGGGCGCATTCTTATTCAGATGGCGAATGCCTTTCATGAAGAACTCTTCATCGAAGTCCAGATAGGGCATGAGGTCGACCTTGTTCAAGAGGATCATATCTGCTTTTTCAAAAGCAAGCGGATACTTGTACGGCTTGTCGCTGCCGTCTGCCACGCTGACGATGAGGAGCTTCATGTGCTCGCCGATATCCAGCTCGGCAGGGCAGACGAGATTTCCGACATTTTCGATGAAGAGGATGCCCGGCGCATCGAAATCCATGGTGTGCACCGCGTTATGCACGAGCGGTGCATCCAGATGGCAGGCGCCGAAGGTATTGATCTGCGCCGCCTTCACATGCTGCTTTCTGAGGCGCTCGGTATCAATGTCGGACTCGATATCACCCTCGATGACATAGACCTTGCGCGCGATGTACTTCATGAGCTGCTCGAGCGAGGTGGTCTTGCCCGTCCCCGGTGCGCCCATGACATTCACGGCGAAAATATTCCGCTCCGTCAGGTAATGTCTGACATGCTCGGCAATGTGATTGTTATGGGCGTAGATATTCTCCATCACGCCAGCTTTGACCATATGCATGGGTATCTCCTTTTTCTTACTATGCAACTGGCAGGCAAATAGACCGCCATAGAAGGTTTTAAATTTCCAGATCCACGCTCTCTATATAGAACTCCTTCCCGATCTCTGTCGGAGAGCCATCACCGCCGCAATGGGGACAGGTGAAGGAGAAGCGCTTGCGTTCAAAAAGAGCGCCGCATCGGTCGCAGCGCATCTTCGGCTTGATATCCCGGATCGTCAGCCGCGCGCCCTCGCAAAGGGTGCCTTCGGAGATCACGTCAAAGTACATCTGGATGGACTCTCCGATAAATCCCGAGTCTTCTCCCACGACGAGATGGATCGCTTTCACAAGACCGCCCTTTTCACGGGCGGTCTTTTCTGCGATGCGGACGATCTCCAGTGTCACCGGGTACTCATGCATGGGGCTCATCCTTCTTTATGGGTGGACGCGGACGGACGGGACGTACCGGAGCCTTCCCGGTGAGCGTCAGCACGAGGGCTTTGTCCTCACCTTCCTCCCACTCTTCCTTCATCGCAAGGCACTTCGCCGGACAGTTCTCTGCGCATACGCCGCACGCCACGCATTTCTCGCGGTCGATCGTCCACTTCCGTGTCTTCCGGTCGATCGTGATCGCCTGCATCGGGCAGCTGTGTTCGCAGCGTCCGCAGAAGAGACATTTCTCGATGGTGTTCTTCACATGATACGGATTCTCCGACTGCGGGACGTCCTTTGCCGGTTCCGGGGCAGGAGCTGCTTTCGATGCTTCTGCCTTTGGTGGTTCTGCCGGCTTGGCCGCCGGACGGGCGGGACGCACCGGTGCCTTTCCGGTGAGCGTGAGCACGAGGGCTTTATCCTCGCCTTCCTCCCACTCTTCCTTCATCGCAAGGCAATTTGCCGGACAGTTCTCCGTGCATACGCCGCACGCCACGCATTTCTCGCGGTCGATCGTCCACTTCCGTGTTTTCCGGTCGATCGTGATCGCCTGCATCGGGCAGCTGTGCTCACAGCGTCCGCAGAAGAGGCATTTCTCGATGGTATTCTTCACATGATGCGGATTCTCCGACTGCGGAACGTCCTTTGCCGGTTCCGGGGCAGGGACTGCTTTCGGTGGTTCTGCCTTCGGTGGTTCTGCGGCAGGCTTTGCCACTTCCGCCGGTTTTGCCGCCGGACGGGCGGGCCGCACCGGCGCTTTTCCGGTGAGCGTCAGCACGAGGGCTTTGTCCTCGCCTTCCTCCCACTCTTCCTTCATCGCAAGGCACTTCGCCGGACAGTTCTCTGCGCATACGCCGCACACCACGCATTTCTCGCGGTCGATCGTCCACTGCCGTGTTTTCCGGTCGATCGTGATCGCCTGCATCGGGCAGCTGTGCTCACAGCGTCCGCAGAAGAGGCATTTCTCGATGTCATTCTTCACATGATGCGGATTCTCCGACTGCGGCACGTCTTCTTTCGGCGCAGGAGCCGGTTCTGCCTGCGGTGCCGGCGGCGCCGGGCGCACACGCGGACGGCGGGTCAGGACCTTGCCCTGATAGGTGGTGACAGCGGCTTTATTTTCTCCTTCTCCCCATGTATCTGCAAGGGAAAGGCACTTCGCCGGACAGTCAAGCGCACAGGCGCCGCAGGTGATGCACTTGTTCCGATCGATCGTCCATGTACGGTTTCTGCGGTCGATCGTGATGGCGTCCACCGGACAGGTCTTTTCGCACTTGCCGCAGAAGAGGCATTTTCCGATGTCATTTTTTACGTGGTTGTCAGCCACAGCCGCTTGTGCCGCTGCCGGCGGCTGCGTTTCCTCCATGACGGGCTGCCCCGCGGGTCTTCTTCGGATCTTCGAGACGCCGTGAACGGTGATTTCTGTCCGATTACCCAGGTAGCAACCGAGCGAGAGACACTTTCTCGGGCAGTTGTCGATACAGGTACCGCAGTTCACACAGGCTTCCAGATCGATACGCCATGTACGGTTCGCACGGTCGACGGTGATGGCGCCCGCCGGACAGTTTCTTTCACACATACCGCAGAAAACGCACTTCATCACATTATTGACGATATGGCTTCGGTCATCCATCGCGAGCATGGCTGTATTCTGCGCGGCGACAGTCTTCTTGACTTCGCTGACGCCCTCCTTCTTGACGGCGGTCAGAATGATCTCCGTCTTTTCAAGGCCCGGCATCGCATAGTGCGGATCCATGGAGAGGCACTTCTTCGGGCATGCCTCCACACACGCGCCGCACTGGATGCAGGCGAATGGATCGATCCTCCACTCGCCTGTCTTCCTATCGACAGTGAGTGCGCCGGAGGGACAGCTTCTTTCGCACATGCCGCAGAGAATGCACTGACTGACGTCATTCACCACGCGCCCGCGGACACCTTGACAGAAGGTCTTCGGCGCCAGCGGATACTCCGAGGTCACAGGAGGCTTGAATAAATTCGCCATAGCCTGTTTGATATATACCAGGTAACTCATAATTGCCTCCTTTGGATGGGTGACTAGTGACTGGTGACTGGTAGCTAGGGATTAGGGATTAGGGATTAGGGATTAGGAGCCTCGAGTGACTAGTGACTTGTGACTAGTGACTGAAATGCCAGCTCATGGCATCGCCATTATTTATGCTTCGCGGCGCATTTCGTCATCCTGAGCGGAGTGAAATGTCGGATGTTCGATCATATAAAGGCGGAACAGTGAGAACTGAGTTGAAGGATCTGGCGCCGCACCACCATTTCGCATTTCTCATTTCTAATTTCTAATTCAAGCGAGGCTTTCATCCACAATCAAGGGGCGTCACGCCCCATGGGCTAACCTTGAACCTTGAACCCGACCTATCTCTCACAGCAGCTGATGCAGGGGTCGATGGTCAGGATGATATTCGGCACATCGGCGAGGTCGCAGCCCTGCAGCATTTTGACGAGGGCCGCGATATTGCAGTTCGTCGGGGTGCGGAGACGGAAACGCTCGAGGTTCTTGGTGCCATTTCCCTTGATATAGTAGATGGCTTCGCCGCGCGGCTGCTCGACGCGGGTGAAAAATTCGCCCTTGGGCGGGACGCCGCGGACAGGCGATGCGATCACGCCTTCCGGGAGATTTTCGAGCGCGCCTAGAATGATGTCGATAGACTGGTAGAGCTCGCGGATGCGTACCTTCGCACGGGCGAGGCAGTCGCCGGTCTGCTCCAGGACCGGATGAAATCCCAGATCCCTGTATGCGCCGTCATCATCGGCCATACGGTAATCATTCGGAACGCCGCTGGCACGTGCCATAGGGCCGACACAGCCCAGATCCATCGCCTCATTCATCGAAAGGATACCGACACCCTCCAAACGCGTCTGGATGGTATCGTCATAGAGAAAGACAGACGCCATCTCTTCGATCTCCTTGCGCAGACCGGTGAGCCTCTCCTCGATGCTCTTCTTCATGGCATCCGTGAGGTCACGGCGCACGCCGCCCACCTCGCAGACGGAGAAGATGACGCGGCCGCCGGTCGTTTCTTCGAAAATATCCAGGATCGTCTCGCGAAGCCGCCAGCAGTGCATGAAAAGGCTCTCGAAGCCCAGCGCATCCGCGCCAAGCCCAAGCCACAGGAGATGGCTGTGCAGGCGGGAAAGCTCATGCCAGATCGTACGCAGGTAGCTCGCACGGCGCGGCACGTCGATCTCCATCAGCCCTTCGACGGCCTTCGCATAGCCCCAGCCATGCCCGAAGGAGCAGATGCCGCAGACGCGCTCTGCGACATAGATGAACTGCTTGAAATCGCGCTTCTCGACCAGCTTTTCCAGTCCGCGGTGGACGTAGCCGATGGACGGCACGGCGCGGACGACTTTCTCATCCTTCAGCTCCAGATCCAGATGGATCGGCTCCGGCAGGACCGGATGCTGCGGGCCAAAGGAAACGGTAGTGAGTTCAGCCATTGCCATCCTCCTTCTTCACGACAGATGCATCGACGCCAAGACCGCTGCGAAGGTTCACCTTCACGGCCTGCTTCGCATGGACGGCATTCGACAGGTCATGCCACGGCGTCTTCTGCGCAAGGTGGTAGAAATGCCCGCCATAGTCCACATCGGGCGCGATGAAACGGACATCCAGCCCGAAAAGATCGTGGATCTCATTCTCCCACACAAAGCCGTACCAGTACAGGCTCGTGATGCTCATGACGGAGCCGTCGAGCGCTGCGGTCAGACGCAGGTGGTAGAGGAAATAATTTTTGTCAAAGGTGTATGTCAGTTCGAAGCCCTCCGTGGTACGGGTGCAGAGGATCTGGACCAGGCGGCAGCCTTCTTTTTTGAATCGCGCCACACGCTCCAAGAGGTCTTCCGGGCGAATGGTGATAAACTGCTGTTTCATAGATGTTCTCCTTTGGGAGGGGGATAGAAATGGGTTCGGAGTTCAGGGTTAATCCCTCGGGGCGGGGCGTCCATGGATGGCGGATGAAAGCCTCGCATGAATTAGAAATGAGAAATTAGAAATGAGAAATGGTGGTGCGGCGCATAAAATAATGAAGCGCCGCAGAGTATAAATAGGGCGATGCCCGAAGGTGTTATTCAAGCTACAAGTCACTAGTCACTCGGCACCACTAATCCCTAATCCCTAGCTACTCATCCCTGCTTTCAAACTTCAGGGTGATAGTGCGGCGCTTTATAAATATTTCGCACCGCACCATAACCTTGAACCCGCCAACCTGAACCCATCAACCTTTTCTCAGTTTCTTCTGCTTTTCTTCCAGCACGGAAAGACCTTTTACGACGCCATCGATGATGGCCTCCGGGCGTGCGGCGCAGCCGGGGACGTAGACATCGACGGGGATCGCCTTGTCCATGCCGCCAAGCATATTATAGCACTCGCGGAAGATGCCGCCGCTGCATGCGCAGGTCCCGACGGCGATCACCACCTTCGGCTCCGGCATCTGTTCATAGATCTGTCGGACGACAGGCAGGTTCTGTGCGTTCACGCCGCCGGTGACAAGGAAAATATCGGCGTGCTTCGGGTCACCGGTATTGACGATGCCGAAGCGCTCCACGTCATAGAGCGGTGTCAGGCACGCAAGCACCTCGATATCACAGCCGTTGCAGGACGATCCGTCATAGTGGATCAGCCAGGGAGATTTCTTTTCAAAGCTCATACATGACCTCCGGAATGGAGTGAATTGGGATAGGGTGTTATTGGGTTCAGGGTTAGCCCACGGGACGTGCTGCCCTTTGATTGTGGGTGAAAGCCTCGCGCGCTCTCTAGTTAGGAGTTAGGAGTTAGGAGTTAGGAGTGGTGGTGCGGCGCATAAAAATATGGAAGCGCCGCGAGTATATATGGGGCGATGCCCGAAGGTGGTATGTAAGTCACTAGTCACTAGCTACCAGCCACTAATCCCTAGCCACTAATCCCTAGCTACCAGTCACTAGCTGCTCATCCCTGTTTTCAAACTTGTGGTGGCGGCTTCGCCGCCATTTTATATTCGGTGCAAAACGCGACGCCGCTCACTTGAACCCATCAACCTGAACCAGACAACCTTTATTTGAAGTACATCAAAAATGCGATATTCAGAAAGCCTGCCATGAGGCCGACGAGCCAGGTGGAGGCGAGCATGCGCTCCCACTTGATGCGGGCGCAGCAGTTGTCGATGAGGATCTCTGCGAAGAAAACGATCTCGCAGATGGCAAGGCCGAGAAGCCATGTCCACCAGGTATCCGATGCGAAGAAGAGGAGCACGAGGCCGAAGAGGAACACATTCTCATACCAGTGCGCGATCTCGACGACGGCCAGGGTACGGCCGGAGATCTCTGTCTTAAGACCGCCGATGAGCTCCTGATGCGCTTCATGCGACATGGAGATATCGAAGGGCGATTTCCTGAATTTAATGAGAAGGATGAAGCAGAGACCGAAGAAGATGCCCGGCATACGCAGGATATTCATATGGGCGCCCGTCAGGATGTCTCCGACGGAGAAGCTGCCGCTGGCGAGGTAAAAGCCGAGCGCCACCATGAGGAGCATCGGTTCATACGCCATGGTCTGCACGAGCTCACGCTCCGCGCCGATCTGGCTGTAGGGGGAGTCGACGGCATACGCCGCAATGATGAGGCAGACACTCGCCATGGTCAGTGTGAATACGACGAGCAGGATATCGCCCTGCGCGAAGAAGAGGGTGCCTGTCAGAAGGACGAAAAGAAGGAAGCCGAAGATGTAGAAGCCTTCCGCCTTATTGACGGCGATCGGCTGCTTTCCCCACAGCTTCAGGAAATCATAGAAGGGCTGCAGAAGGGGCGGCCCCTTTCTTCGCTGCATACGGGCGGAGATGATGCGGTCGCACCCGGAAAGCAGTCCGCCAAGGATCGGCGCTAAGAGGAGGTACAGGAGACCCCCTGCGATAGGCATCAGGAAGTCAGACATGGAATGCACCTCCTAGAGACAAAGACAGCTCCATCAGGACGCAGGCAAGGGCTGCGGTGTAGCCAAGGAGCTTCATGCGGTCTTCACCGAACCAGCTCTCCAGATACCAGTTCCGCAATGTGACGGGGACGACACGTCCGCCGGCGCCGCGATAGGCATTGTCACTTCCGAGGTTCTCCCCGGAAAGATTTGTGACGACCTGTTTCTTCTCGCGGCTTTTGCCGAAGCGCAGCGGCAGGACGACCAGGAGAAAGACCATGAGCGACATGATCCAGAGATTGCTCTGCGCGATGACCTCTGCCGTCGCATGATAGGTGAGCGCGAGGTAAGGGATGACGCCGTATTCCGAAACGAGCGGGAAGAGCACGCAGACGATGAGCGTCAGCGCTGCCAGCGTTTTGAGCGCCGTCCATTCGACGCCAAGGATCCCTCGCTCGCGGTTTTCATTCGTCGGAACAAAGGTTGTGATCTTGCCGAGCCACTTCGTCCAGTAGAAGAGCGTGGTCGCTGAGCCGTAGACGAGGACGAGGAGAAGCAGCGGCTGTCCTGCATCGACGAAGGCTTTCATAGCGGCCCACTTGGAGATCAGCATGCCGAACGGTGCGAGGAACATCCCGCAGATGCCGATCACCATGCAGAGCGAAAGGCGCGGCATGGAATTGAAGATCCCATCGAAATTCTCCAGATCGCGGCTGCCGAGCTGCTGCTCTGCGGTGCCGACCGTGAGGAAGAGGAGAGACTTGGCGACTGCGTGGAAGATGACGATCATGATCGCCGTCCATGCGGCTTCATAGGAGCCTGTGCCCGCGCAGCAGACGATCAGACCGAGATTCGAGATCGTGGAATAGGCGAGCACCTTTTTCCCATCGGACTGGGAAATGGCGGCGCAGGAAGCGAAGAAGAAGGTGATCCCGCCCACCAGCATCGCCATGATGCCGACATGATTGTCTCCCAGGATCGGCGCGAGCTTGATGATGAGGAAGACGCCCGCCTTGACCATGGTCGAAGAGTGCAGGAGCGCCGAGGTCGGCGTCGGTGCCACCATCGCCCCCAGAAGCCATCCGGAGAAGGGCATCATCGCCGATTTTGTGAATCCGCAGAAGACAAGGAGCGCTGCGATAAGCTCGACAGGTTCACGGCTGCGGCCCAGATTCACCAAGAGAGACAGCTCGACCGTGTAGTATTTCTCCCCCAGAAGGACGATCGCCAATGCAAAGGCAAGCCCGCCCAAAAGGTTCATCCAGAGCGCCTTGCAGGAATTGTGGATCGCTTCATTCGTCTGCGAATAGCCGATCAGGAGGAAGGAGCAGAGAGACGTGATCTCCCAGAAGGTGTACATGAAGAGCAGATTGTTCGACATGACGAGACCGAACATCGCTGCCAGAAAGAGAAAGACCACAAAGAAGAAAAAGCCGCGCCGGTCAGGGATCCCCGCATGCTTTCGATGGTACTGCGCCATGTAGCCCAAGGAGTACACTGCGATGAGTCCGCCGATGATGCCGGCGATCAGGATCATGATGATGGCAAAGTGATCGATGAGGAAATCCCATGATACATAGATGCGATCGCCCATATGCCATTCAAAGGCCGCCACGATCGCAAACTGCACAAGCCCCAGAAGCGCGATGCTGTAGCGTTTGAATTTCTTCGCATAGTAGCAGACCGCCAGGATGACAAGGAAGTCTGCCGCCAGCATCACCGCTTTCAGCAGCTCACTATCCACGCCGATCTTCACCGGCTCATCAAAGCAGGTGAAGGCAACGGCAAGTGCGAGCCCCATCATCACCGCTGCCGAGCCTTTCACGAGCAGGGTGCGGAAGGAGGCATCGCGTGTCAAGAGCAGGATCACGGCCGTTGCAAGCGGCAAAAGAACCAGCAAGAGGGGTAGAAGCATAAGATCGACCTCCGAAGTGACCATGAAAAATGAGAGAGTCTCTCAATAAGTGCATGTGATTTATATAGTGTGTATACATATTTTTGTATATTTTCGCTATTGATATATACTTTATACTAAATGAATCAACAATGCAAGCGCAAAATGATTTCGATAGACGCTGGGCAGAACGAAAAGGGCAGCTGCGACAAAATGCAAAAGCAGCTTGTCGTATCTGCCCTCTTGGGGAAGTGACTGGGGACTAGGGACTGGGAATTAGTAGCTAGGGATTAGGGATTAGGAATTAGGGAGTCTCGAGTGACTTGTGACTTGTGACTTGAATACCGCCTTCGGGCATCGCCACTGTCTATACTTCGCGGCGCATTTCGTCATCCTGAGCGGAGTGAAATGTCGGATGTTCGATAATGTAAAGGCGGAACAGTGAGAACTGAGTCGAAGGATCTGGCGCCGCACCACCATTTCGCATTTCTCATTTCTAATTCAAAGAGCAGCATGCCCCCCAAACCATTGACTCACTGTTTCCCCAGCACATCCGCCATCACGCGCTTGAGCACCCTGATATCGAAGGGCTTTGCCACATGGGCATTCATGCCGAGCGAGATGGCCTTCGCCTTGTCTTCGGCAAAAGCATTGGCCGTCATGGCGATGATGGGGATCTTCGAAAGCCTTGGATCCTCCAGATGGCGAATGATGGTGGTCGCCTTGTAGCCATCCATATTCGGCATCTGGATATCCATGAGGATGAGATCATACCAGAGCGGCTCTCGTTTCTCAAGCATCGCCAGACACTCGATGCCATCTCTGGCGCGCTCCACAAGAAGCCCGGCCTCCTTTAGAAGCTCTTCTGCGATCTCTGCATTGAGATCATTGTCTTCCGCAAGAAGGATGCGGCGGCCTTGGAGTGCGGTATCCGGCAGCGCGGAGTCTTCTGCAGGGAATGCCTCTTCCGGCCCTTTGGCGATGCGGTGCGGGACCCTGACCGTAAAGGTGGTGCCCTTGCCCGGCTCGCTCTCGACCGCAATGGTGCCGCCCATGAGCTCTGTCAGCTTCTTGGCGATGCCCATACCGAGGCCAAAGCCCGGCCGTCGGCTCTCCGTGCTGCTCCTCGCGCGCGTGAAGGCTTCGAAAATGTGCGCGAGGAATTCCTTCGTCATACCGATGCCATTGTCCCGGATGGTCGTCGTGAAGAGCTCGATGCCCTCTTGGGCCGGAGCGGAGCAGATATCGAAAGACACCCTCCCTCCGGGCGGTGTGTACTTGCATGCATTCGAGAGAAGATTCAGCAGGATCTCCTGCAGCTTCACCTTATCGGCATAGATGAAGCGCTGCGACGTCCGAAGCGTCCTTGTGAAGGAGATCTGTCTGTCCCTCATCTGATTTTCAAAAAGGCAGCCGACAGACTCATAGAGCTCTTTCATGTCGATGATCGACTCCTCGATACTGCTCTTACCGCTTTCGATGCGCGCAAGCTCAAGGACATTGTTGATCAGAGAAAGCAGGAATTCACCGGACTTCTCGATCTTTTCTGTATAGTCCAGGATCCTCTCCGGCTCATCCTTGTACATGTGAAGCAGATGGGAGAAGCCAAGGATCGCATTCATCGGCGTGCGGATATCATGCGACATATTGAAGAGGAAGGTGGACTTCGCCTTATTGGCGAGTTCGACCTGGCGGAGCGCTTCTTCCAGCTGCTGCTGTTTCTTCCTCTCCTCATGGATGATCTGATCCAGCGCGCGGTAGCCTATGATGACCTCGAAATGATCTTCATCCTGCTGGGAAAGCACCGCCCGCACTTCGAAATACTCATTCCCCGTAGAATTCGGACGCGCATGGCAGCGGACGCTGTACGTCTTATGCCGGAGAAGCTCCTCTTCGAGGCGAGAGGGTGAGAGGAGGACGGCGATCTCTTCGCGATCCGCCTCATGCACCAGATGCTCGCAGGCATAGCGGAGCCATTCACTATAGCGATAATGCACATCCTCGAGCAGCTGCCCTATATGCGTATCCTCCATGCCCCGGATCAGCTCGATGGTATCCTGCCGGAGATCCGTCAGGAGGATCACAGAGAAATCCTGCCCCAGTGCATTCATCACGGCCTGGTTCTGCATCTCCTTCTGCTTGGCGCGGTCGATGGGATTCACCATGTACAGGAGATCTTTCGCGCGCCCCTTCTCATCTCTCGTCTTCACGATGAATCGCGCCTGCCGCCACTCTCCCGTGCGCGCACGATACGTGGTCGTGATGGTGTCTTCCTGCGAAAGGCGCGTGACGAGCGTCCTCGTATCCACAAAGCCGCGCATGTGGTCCCAATATTCCTCGGAAACGATATACCGCAGTATATCCTCAAATGCCTGCGACGCCGCACACACCTTCCTGCTCGCCTGATACCCTTCACCGACACTAGCGATCCTCTCGCAGGTGTCTTTTTCCAGATCGACGAGGTAGATCACCCAGTAGATCTTGCTGATCGCAGAAATGACTTCATGCGACCGGCGTTCAGATGCGAGCGCCTCCTCGAGACGCCGCTGGTGTCTGCCCTCTTCCCTGATCAGATCATCGATCGGCCGGATCCCGATGACGACCTTAAAGCTCGTCTCATCCTGATGCACACGGATGGCCTTCAGCTCGAAGTATTCATTCCCCTCGCGGTTCCCTTTCGTACGCGCCCGATACGTGAACGTTTCCTTCTCCATCAGATGCCGCATCAGTCCCTCAGGGCCCAGCTCCCCATAGAAATCCCCACAGGACTCTTTCACCAGCAGATGATCGCGGATGTATACCATGCGCGAGCGATAAGAGAGCTTCTCCTTGGCAGGCAGAGCCTCCTCGATATCCATGCCATGGCTGAACATCCCCTGCTTCACGATCTCTATCGTATCTGTCTTGAGGTCTGCGAAACAGATCACCGTGTAGTCTAAGCAGAGCGACTGCAGGATCGCATTCTCCCTCACAAGATGACGGAACGCCTGCTCCATAGGAGTTCCCGGCTCCGACTCAGCACAAAGCGTCTTGTCGAAGTTTCTGATCGACGCAAGGCAGTAGCCCGGTGTCCCTGCCGGCATGATATGGAGATGGATGAAGCGCTTCGTCCTCTGAGCAAAGGTATCGAAATCCAGCGTCTTCCCGTGATAGGCCGCTTCGTAGTAGGGGAAAAGCCACTTGCCGCCGATCTTCGGCAAAAGCTCGATGCCCGATCTGCCGAGCAGCTTCTCAAGAGGGATAGAGAGATGCTTTGCTTCCGCCTCATTGGCATAGGCAAAACGCCAGTCCACCGGTTTTCCCGCCTCATCCACCTCGACATGGATGACATAGATGGGCACCGGACTCTCCCAGACCGCTGCCCCCAGCATCTTCAAGTAGACCTCGTCCTTCATCGCTTTCCCCCTTACGGCACGCACAAAAAAAGCATGTATAAATTCTTTTTATTATACATGCCTGCACCGGAAAAAGAAAACGAAAAAGATCCCTCGGCTGCGCTCGGGATGACGATACGGAGAGGGCCGCCCCATTCCTTTTCCTCCCACTTAGGAAACCAACCTCCGCCCCTTCGGGGCACCTCCTTCCGAGGGAAGGAGGGAATATACCGCCTTCTCGCATCGTCATTCCAGGCTCCTCACCACATCCTTTTTCTGGATGAGCCAGGCGGGGATCATCGCCGCGAGCGTGCCGATCACGGTCATAAAAGGGATGATAAGGAGTCCTCGCGGATCAGGCGCTGTTTCCATCACGACCGCCGCATGAGACGCGATGAGCTTCGCAGTGAGAGCGCCTCCGCCATAACCCAGAAGCCAGCCGGTGAAGGAAGCGGCGAGAAGGAGTATCGCCGCCTCCGAGAGCAGCAGCCGGCGAATGTCCCCCTTCCCTACCCCCAGTGCGCGCAGGAGCGCAAGCTCCGAGAGCCGGCCGAGCGTGCTCCAGTACATCGCCAAAAGTGTGATAAGGATGGAGACCGCCAGAAGACAGGCAGTCAAGATCCCCCAGAAATCCTTCGTCTGCCCCACCATCGCATAGAGAGAGACGATGGTCTGCGACGGGAAGAGCATCTGCACATCCTTCTGCCGCTGGTACAAAGAAAGAAGCTGCATCGCTTCCTTGTAGCCTTTCGGTACGACGAGAAGCGCCGTCACTTCCTTTTGCGCTTCGGCGGCCGTGCCATGCGCTTCCCACACGTCTCTGATATCCGTCAAAATCGCCGTGTCATACGGCCCCTTCACAGGAGCAAGGATCCCGACCACCTTCAAAGTATGATTATGCGCTCTTCCTTTCGCACTCGCTCCATGCACCGAGTGGAAGGTATCCCCTATGCGAAGTCCGGTGAGACGCGCCGTCTCGCTCCCGATGACGACATCCCCTTCCTCCGCAAAGCATCGTCCTTCAGCGATGGAAAGCCATGGGCCCTTCTTCTTATCCGGGCGAAAATCAAAAATATCTGCGTTCGTCCCGGCGATGCGAAAGCCCCGGTAATTATCCCCGAAGGCGAGCGGATACACCGCCTCCGTGTGCGGATCGGAAGCGAGCTTCTCCACATCGTCATGGGTGATATTTCCGATCGGCTTGTCCCGAAGGAATACCGTATTCAGCACCAGCTGGTACGAGGAACCCTTCGCTCCGACAAGGATCGGAAACGGAGAGACCGCACGATTGATGCCATCATAGAGCCCGCCCGCCGTCTGCAACAGAAATACAGGCAGCGCACAGGCGAGTGCGATCAGAAAGAGCAGGATCAGCCGTGTGAGCGGACGGCGGATGAATGAAAGAAAAGCCAGATGAAGCATGGGATACATTCTCCTTTAATAGAGTCAAAGGGTTCAGCGGGTTCTACAGGTCCAGAGGGTTCAGGGTTGTGGTGGCGGCTTCGCCGCAAAAAAAGAAAGCCAACCCCGCCTCGCTGCGCTCGGCAGCCC
>ULRS01055531.1_pt1 | contig 27889 bp, 27 predicted proteins | sample 1955671 | NCBI WGS metagenome assembly ULRS01 (sample SAMEA4835689, study PRJEB28245) | human gut metagenome | biome: gut microbiome; material: fecal sample | place: Denmark | collected 2008
AGCAATAGTTTCTAACGACAGAAGATAGTGATAACCCGATATTTTACTCTCAGACTCTATGCACTACACGATTGCCGTATCACTCGAAATGTCGGATGAACCAACATTTTTTATGGCAAAACGAGCTCGTTTTTATTGATTTTCTTCCATTTATTTGGTTATTTGGCAAGAATATTGTACTTTTGCCAGACAATTTAAACCCATTTTTAAAAAGGAATTCATTCATGAACAGAACGATTATTACAGTGGTAGGTAAGGATACAGTAGGTATCATTGCCAAAGTGTGTACTTATCTTGCAGAAAACGACATCAACATTCTCGACATCTCACAGACCATCGTGCAGGATTATTTCAACATGATGATGATTGTCGATATGGCTAAAATGAAGAAATCTTTCGAAGACATTGCCGACGAACTCAAAAAGATTGGCGAAGACATGGGCGTTCAGGTGAAATGCCAGCGCGAGGAAATCTTCGACATGATGCACAGAATCTAATTGCTATCTAAGTCTGCCGATGCTAAGCGGTAAAACGACAGACTATTCTGTGAAGAAAGGACTTTTCTTCGTCAAAGGAAAATTTAATGTATCTAAGTGAAATAAGACTATAATAAGATGATCAATATTTCTGAGGTTATTGAAACCAACAAGATGATAGAGAAGGAAAATCTCGACGTGCGCACCATCACAATGGGTATCAACCTGTTGGACTGTGCTGCGACTGAGGTGGACGTACTCTGTGCCAACATATACAAGAAGATTACCCGACTGGCCAAGAACTTGGTGAAGACGGGCGAGGATATTTCCAAGGAGTTTGGTGTGCCTATCGTCAACAAGCGCATCTCTGTTACTCCTATTGCCTTGGTGGGTGGCTCTGCCTGCAAGACAACAGACGACTACGTGAAGATTGCCAAGACTTTGGACAAGTGTGCCAAAGAGTTGGGTGTCAACTTCCTGGGTGGTTACTCTGCCATCGTTTCCAAGGGAATGAGCAAGAGCGATGAACTCTTGATACGCTCTATTCCTCAGGCTTTGGCGCAGACCGATTTTGTATGCAGTTCTATCAATGTGGGCTCTACCAAGACCGGTATTAATATGGATGCGGTTCGCCTGATGGGTGAAATCGTAAAGGATACTGCCGAGAATACCAAGGAAAAGGGTTCTTTGGGTTGTGCCAAACTCGTTGTACTCTGCAATGCTCCAGACGACAACCCCTTTATGGCTGGTGCCTTTCACGGCGTGAGCGAGGCTGATGCTGTAGTAAGCGTGGGAGTCAGCGGACCTGGTGTAGTGAAATATGCCTTGGAGAGTGTTCGTGGTGAGAGTTTCGAGGTGCTTTGCGAAACCATCAAGCGCACAGCCTTCAAGATTACACGTGTAGGACAATTAGTAGCCAAAGAAGCTTCTCATCGACTGGGGGTTCCTTTCGGCATCATCGATCTCTCATTGGCTCCTACTCCTGCCATTGGCGACAGCGTGGCAGATATTCTGAAGGAGATTGGTCTTGAGCATCCTGGTGCTCCTGGCACTACTGCTGCTCTTGCCCTGCTCAACGACCAGGTGAAGAAGGGTGGCATCATGGCATCTTCGTACGTAGGCGGTCTGAGCGGTGCCTTTATCCCTGTCAGCGAGGATCAGGGTATGATTGATGCTGTAGAGGCTGGTGCCCTTACCATCGAGAAACTGGAGGCGATGACTTGTGTCTGCTCTGTGGGTCTTGACATGATAGCTATTCCTGGTGACACGCCTGCTACAACGATTTCAGGAATTATCGCCGACGAGGCTGCCATCGGTATGATCAACCAGAAGACTACTGCCGTACGTGTCATTCCTGTCATAGGAATGAAGGTGGGCGACTGTGTTGACTTTGGTGGTTTGTTAGGTCATGCACCTATCATGCCTGTCAACTCGTTCAACTGTTCTGCATTCGTCAATCGTGTCGGACGCATTCCTGCACCTATCCACAGTTTCAAGAACTAAAGACAAGGAGTAATAGAAGTTAAAGGAGTTAAGGAGTTAAGACAACAGCCTTGGAGGGATTGTTTAGTATTTAATTCCAAGTCCACAAAAACTGTTGTCTTAACTCCTTAACTCCTTTAACTCCTTTGACTTCTAAAAAATCTCCTTTAACTTTCTACTTTTACCATTACTTCGCCGTATCCTAACAAGCGGTCGGTACGGTCGCCTACACCTTTATAATATACTAACACCTGATACTTGTTTCTCGTTTGATAGAAACTGCCCTCAGTGGTTACGGGTTTTGTAGTACCATCGGCATTCACCACCACATAGCGATAACTGTAGTAGCCCTGCTTCAACAGGACGGCACCCTCGTATGCCTTAGCAGCTTCGTTGTATTCCATTTGGTAAGGAGGCAGAAAACTGTCCTGAGTCCAAGCTCCGTTCAGATACACATCACCCTGCTGACGAGGCGCCTGCAACAAGAAGTGCACCCAGGCGTAATCCGAAGTAAAGGTATTGTCAATGTTGTCGCTGTTGCGAATATAGAAAGCTCCGTTCGCCGATTCGTCGTATACATAGTTGGGACGCGGCAGGTCTGCCATCACATAGGCATGTGCCTCGCTTCCGTCCCAGAAGATGCTGTCAAGCCCCATGGTGGTATGACTGAGGTCCAGCATCTCGAACTTGTGATACTCGTTGCCACCGTCGAATATCAACTGTCGGCAATGCTTCCAACTCTGCCCTTCGGTATTCACATACTCCGCACGCGGTGCTGTCACAGCATTATCCCATCTGCCGTTCTGCAGTACGATGGTCTTCAGCTGTCGGGCAGGATCGGTCACTCTCACCTCACCATAGTCTATCGCCATCGCCACCTGCTGATGACTGTGATAAATATCAATATCTGTGTTTCCCGTCACCGACATGGAAACCTTCATCTGTGGGTCCACTAACATAAAGCAGGCAGTGAAGACAGGATGGCTGTCATCATCATCGGCAAAGACCGACAGCTTGTAGTTGCCGCTCATCGTCAGCCGGCAATGCTCGTTGGGAATGGTAAGACTGTAGTGCGTATAGAGATGATTGGTGTTGAGTGACTGTTCGTAGTTGTCGATGGTGAGTTCGCCATTGAATCCCTGTAGGAAATCGCCGGTAAAGATCTCACGCGACTCCGACCAGTCGGCTTCACAATGTTCTATCTTGTAGGAATAACGCTCATAGTCGTGGGTCATGTCATCGAAATCGATGTGCACAGGCTCGCCAAGCTGGGCAACGGGCATTTCCTGCCATCGCTGTCCTGCCACTACCTGCAGACTGGCAATACGCTGATTATAAATCACATGACGCTGTGCCACGACTGGCATGGCTATCAAACCTGCCACCCATAGCCACACCATACGGCACAAGAGGCTGAAAAGATTTTTATGCTTCATAGGCGCAAAGATAAGCAAAAGTTTTCAACCAGCCATACGCAAGCCATAAAAACATCTGATTTTTTATGGCAAACAATGCCCGCAACTCAAAGAAAATATGTATCTTTGCAATATCTTTGCAAAGTCAACAAAAATATCTATGCAACACATCGATTATCTCAACCTCAAGGACATCAACAGTCCTTTACAACAAGACATACTTGATGCCATCCATCAGGTGGTGGAGAGCGGATGGTATCTGCAGGGCAAAGCCAACCAGCAGTTTGCTGAGGCTTACGCCCAGTACATCGGCACGCAGTACTGCATACCGTGCGGAAACGGACTGGATGCTCTGAAACTGATGCTCAGAGGCGAAATGGAACTGGGCCGACTGCATGAGGGCGACGAGATCATCGTACCAGCCAACACCTATATCGCCACCATTCTTGCCATCACAGAATGCCGGTTGAAACCCATACTCGTAGAACCGAGATGGGAGACTTTGCAGATCGACGACCGTCTGCTCCATCAAGTTCTTACACCTCGCACCAAGGCGGTAATGACAGTCCATCTGTACGGCAGATGTGCCATGACCAAGGCGATAGAGCGTTTCTGTCAGCAGCATAACCTGTTGCTCTTCGAGGACAACGCACAGGCGCATGGATGCATGTATGGCAACAGAAAGACAGGTTCTTTAGGCAATGCGGCAGCCCACAGTTTCTATCCAGGCAAGAACCTTGGTGCCTTGGGCGATGCTGGAGCTGTGACTACCGACGACCATGAGTTGGCTGAGGTTGTGAGAGCCTTGGGCAACTATGGCAGCAGCCGTAAATATGTCTTTCCATACGTGGGCACCAACTCGCGCATGGACGAGATGCAGGCTGCCGTCCTTACGGCAAAGCTTCGCCACCTCGACTTACTCAACGAGGCTCGCCGCCAACGTGCCAAAGAGTATCTCTCGCTTATCAACAATCCCAAGGTCATGGTTCCCCATCAGATGTATGTCGACTGGAGCCGAAACGTGGTTCACATCTTCCCCATCTTCAGCGAGAAGCGTGACGAACTGCAGACTTACCTAAGCCAGCATGGCATAGGTACGATGATTCATTACCCCATCCCGCCTCATCAGCAAGCCTGCTACAAATCATGGAACAAGCTTTCCCTGCCCATCACCGAACGCATCCACCAACAGGAACTCAGTCTGCCCTGCCATCAGATGATGACTTCGGAAGAGACTAAGTATATAGCGGAAACTATCAACAGCTTTCAATAAAGCTACCTCTTTTTTATTATTACCGAACTGAGTCCACTTGAAAAAGTTGAAAATCGCATTTTATATCTTTATAACTTATTGATAATCAATAGCCGATTTTCGTAAAATTGACTTTTTAAAGTGGGCTCATTACTTAACTATCGTAAGTATGTTAAGTAACCAAGCAAACAAAAGAATAATTATACAGCATATTTATTCAACAATTGTCCCAAAACCATGGACTAACTGGAAAAAAGGATATACCCAACTGAGAAAAAAAATTTTCCTAACTGGGAAATATTTTTTTCACAGTTAAGTAATGCCTATAGATGAATAATTATACTGAAGGACACACACCACTCACGCACATACGTAATCGTTTTAGTAAAATAAACCTAATAATTACGTATTTTTTTGGTGGATTGCAAAAAAATGATGTATATTTGCATGTCGAATAAGCAAATCTTAAAAAACTAAATTACAATTATGAAACAATTTATGGATGAAAACTTCCTGCTTGACACCAAAACTGCGCAGGATTTGTATCACAATCATGCGGCTAAAATGCCTATCATCGACTATCACTGTCACCTCATCCCTGAGATGGTTGCCAATGATCATCAGTTCAAGAGCATCACAGAGCTTTGGTTGGGCGGCGACCACTACAAGTGGCGTGCCATGCGTACCAATGGTGTAGAGGAGCGTTTCTGCACAGGTACTGATACAAGCGACTGGGAGAAGTTTGAGAAGTGGGCAGAGACAGTACCTTATACATTCCGTAATCCTTTGTACCACTGGACACACCTTGAGCTCAAGACAGCTTTCGGTATTGACAAGCAGTTGAGCCCTAAGACAGCACGCGAAATCTACGACGAGTGTAACGAGAAGTTGCAGCAGCCAGAGTATACAGCACGTGGATTTATGCGCCGCTACCATGTAGAGTGCGTATGTACTACAGACGATCCAATTGATGACTTGCGTTATCACAAGCAGACTCGCGAGAGCGGTTTCGAGATCAAGATGATTCCTGCATGGCGTCCTGACAAGGCCATGAACATCGAGAAGCCAGACTACGCTGAGTACATGAACAAGTTGGGCGAGGTAGCAGGTGTTACCGTTACTACCTTCCAGGATATGGTTGATGCCCTGCAGAAGCGTCACGACTTCTTCACCGAGAATGGCTGCAAGTTGAGCGACCATGGTATCGAGGAGTTCTACGATGAGCCATATACAGACTCTCAGATTGAGACCATCTTCGCCAAGGCTATGCGCGGTCAGCAGCTTTCTGCTATCGAGATTCGCCAGTACAAGCACGCCTTCCTGAAGGTATGTGCCGAGATGGACTATGCTGCCGACTGGACACAGCAGTACCACTATGGTGCTATCCGCGACAACAATACATTGATGTACAACAAGCTGGGTCCTGATACCGGTTTCGACTCTATCGGTGAGTTCACTACAGCCAAGGCTATGAGCCACTTCCTCAACGAGTTGAACATGGAAGGCAAGCTCACACGTACTATCCTCTATACACTGAACCCATGTGCGAACGAGGTGATTGCCACAATGCTTGGCAACTTCCAGGACGGTTCTTGCCCAGGCAAGATTCAATTTGGTTCAGGTTGGTGGTTCAACGATCAGCTCGATGGTATGACACGCCAGATGAACGCCCTCTCTGTTCTCGGTCTGTTGAGCCGATTCGTAGGTATGCTGACCGACTCTCGCTCTTTCCTGAGCTATCCACGTCACGAGTACTTCCGTCGTTTGCTCTGCAACCTGCTTGGCAACGATGTTGAGAAGGGCTTGCTGCCTAACGATATGGAGAGCCTCTCACGCATGGTAGAGGATATCTCTTACAACAACGCACGCAACTACTTCAAGTTCTATTAATAATAAGTAGTAACCCTACTAAAAAAGCATGATGCCTGCCTCGTTTGTCGAGACAGGCATCATTTTTTTATCCTCTTATGATAACAGGGTACCGCAAATGGAGGTGTTAAAGAAATTAGAGAAGTTAAAGAAGTTAAAACCATATGCTTTACAGCTAAATATACATCCCTTAAAGGCTGTTGGCTTTAACTTCTAACGACCAAAGGGAGTGATAACTTCTTTAACTTCTCTACCTAAACAATAATTCTGGTCTTGTGATAGTTTTCGCGGAACTCCGTAGGCGAGCAGCCTTTCTTCTTCTTGAAAATACGGTTGAAATTGCTGAGATTGTTGAAACCGCAATCGAAACCAATCTCACTGATTGACTTGGCAGTATCAACCAGCATACGGGCAGCATAACCCAGACGAAGGTCGATGATATACTCGCTGATGTTACGCCCTGTATGCAGCTTGAAGAACCGGCTGAAAGCGCTTGGACTCATACCGGCCAAATCGGCGAGCATCGGCAAGCGTAGGTCGTCCATATAGTTCTTGGATATATAATTCTTTACCTTCAAGACGCGACGGCTGTCGTCCTCTACCTTGACCTTGGCATAGCTGCTGGAAGCCAACGTGCGTGCATTGTCACAACGTGACAGTTCATAGAGAATGGTAAGAAACTGCTGCACGGCATAAAATCCATCCTTAATGCTGCTGAGAGTGTCGAGAAGACTGTAAACCTTCATAATAGCCTTCATGGGGAACACCAAACCCTTGCGTGCCTCCTGCATCATACGGGTAATGCTGGAGTAAGGATTGCGGCCAAAGAGGGTCTCATCGCCCATACTGAAATCGAACTGTATGGTTATCTCGCGAATATCCTCGCTCTTGCACTCATTCTGCTCCCATACATGTTCCAGTTCGGCAGAGGTGATAAGACAAAGGTCGTACTCGCCTATTACCTCCTGCGAGTCGCCTACGATACGGCGCACTCCCTGAGCATTCTCCACAAAGTTGAGCTCAAAAACTGAATGATTATGAATGGGATAAGTAAACTCCTTCTTGCGCCTGTCGGCTATGTAGAGGACATCCTTACCCATCAAAGGCGTGATTTCATGAATGATTCTTCTTTCTTCTGACATATTTTTAAATAATAGATTTGGATTTAAGTGCGGTAAAGTAGAAAAAAGTACGAGTCTGATGTTGTGAGAAGCTCCATCATGCGGCCATTCACAACATCAGACCCGCGTTTTGAGAATATCTCATCGCTTAAATGCGAAGGTCTTTCAATATGTCACTCATCTTCTGCTTGGTAGCAATACGGGTAGGAACCAACGGCAGGCGCAGTTCGTTCTCGATAAAGCCCATATCATTGAGCAGCGCCTTTACACCGGCAGGGTTGCCATCCACAAAGAGCAGACTGTACAACTCGGTAAAGGCATGATGAATCTTGCGCGCTGGCTCATACTCGCCACGGAACTCGAGCCGTATCATACGGCTGAAGGCCTTGGGCAGCGCATTACCGATAACCGAGATAACACCTGCAGCACCGCTTGCCACCATAGAGAAGGTAAGCGCATCATCGCCACTGATGACATCAAAGTTATCAGGCTTGTTCTTGATAATCTCATCCACCTGCTCCAAACTTCCACTGGCCTCCTTGATGGCTACTACGTTGGGGAAGTCACGGGCGATGCGACAGGTTGTCTCCGGCTTCATATTGATGCCTGTGCGACCAGGCACATTATAAAGAACGATAGGCAACGGACTAACCTGCGCAATAGCCTTGAAGTGCTGATAGAGTCCTTCCTGAGAAGGCTTGTTGTAATAAGGACAAATGCTCAAGATACCATCAATACCACTCCAGTCAGTAGACTTGATTTCTTCCACCACGGCTGCAGTATTGTTGCCACCGCAATATTTCAATATCTTAACTCGTCCATGGTTCACCTCTTTCACCAACTCGGTAATCTTATTTTTCTCATCCTGGGTGAGACAAGGAGCCTCACCTGTAGTTGCAAGGATACAGAGGAAGTCTGCACCATTGTCTATTTGAAACTCAACCAGTTTCTTCAGCGACTGATAGTCAACTGTTCCGTCGGTCTTGAATGGGGTAATCAGGGCTATACCTAAGCCTTTGAATATATTCTGTGCCATAATCTATTAATACAAAATCGTTGGCAAAAATACAATTTAATTGTCAATTTGCAAAACAAATTTGTGATTTTCTTTCAAGATTATATCATTTTGCAAAATAATCGGTACTATTTTCGCATATTTCGTAGTTTTTTATTAATTTTGCAGCCGATTGAAGCAAAAAATGCATGTGAGAATTCAAGGGCAGTAAAATGAGATATTTTATTTTCTTCGGTTACGACGGAACCAATTATCATGGTTGGCAGATCCAACCCAACGCCAACTCTGTACAGCAGGAGTTGCAAAAAGCTCTGTCTACTCTTTTACGACGCGACATGGAGGTTGTGGGTGCAGGACGAACAGACACGGGAGTACACGCCAGAAAGATGGCTGCCCACTTCGACTGGGAAGGCGAAGAACTTGACGCCCCACAGCTCACCTATCGTCTGAACCGCATTCTGCCAAGAGATATTGCCGTAAAAGACATCAAACGGGTAGCCGACGACATGCATGCGCGCTTCTCTGCCTCCTCGCGTACCTATCATTATTATATACATACGTGCAAGGATCCCTTCGAGCGCCACTACTCGTTGCAGATGAACTTTCCGCTCGACTTCGACAGGATGAACCAGGCGGCACGCCACTTTCTGCACCACAAAGACTATGCTGCCTTCTGCAAGGCGGGTGGCGACAACAAGACAACCCTCTGCGAGGTGACACAAGCCCAATGGGTACAGACCTCACCCTCTACCTGGTATTTTGAGATAACCGCCAACCGCTTTCTCCGCAACATGGTGCGTGCAGTAGTGGGTACGCTGATTGATGTGGGAAGAGGGAAAATAAGCGAAAGTCAGTTTCTCGACATCCTGCACAACGGAACCCGCAGCGATGCAGGCGAGAGTATGCCAGGACACGCCCTCTTCTTGGAGGAGGTGAGATACGACTTGTAAAGACAAAAGGGTAAAAAGAATTCATGATATAATATGTGGTTAATTTTAGCATTTCTCTCAGCCACCTTGCTGGGATTTTATGACGCCTTCAAGAAAAAGGCTCTTTCAGGTAACGCAGTTATTCCGGTACTGTTTCTCAACACGCTCTTCTCGTCGCTCATCTTCGTTCCTTTTATCGTGACGAGCTATACGACGAATGCACTCGACGGAACTATCTTCCATGTCGCCTCTGGCGGATGGGAAGTACACAAATACATCATTCTGAAAAGTTTTATCGTGCTGAGCAGCTGGACTTTCGGCTACTTCGGTATGAAGCATCTGCCCCTTACCATTGTGGGACCTATCAACGCCACACGTCCTGTAATGACACTCGTGGGAGCCATGCTTGTATATGGCGAGGTACTCAATCTGTACCAATGGATAGGTGTCATCTTAGCAGTAGTTTCATTCCTCATGCTGTCGAAAAGCGGGAAAAAGGAAGGTATCGACTTCAAGCACGACAAATGGATATACTTTATCGTCCTGGCTGCCGTATTGGGAGCCATCAGCGGACTGTATGACAAATACCTCATGGCTCCACCCGAGAACGGAGGTGTGGGACTTGACCGCATGATTGTGCAGAGCTGGTACAACATCTACCAATTAGTCATGATGGGATTCATGATGATGATTCTATGGTGGCCTGCACGCCACAAGACAACCCCTTTCCGCTGGCACTGGTCCATCATCTTTATCAGCATCTTCCTGAGTGCTGCCGACTTCGTGTACTTCTATGCGCTGAGTCTGCCGGGAGCCATGATCAGCATCGTGAGCATGGTGAGACGAGGAAGCGTCATCGTAAGCTTCCTCTTCGGAGCTGCCCTCTTCCACGAGAAAAACCTCAAGGCCAAGTTTGTCGACCTGTTGTTGGTGCTCATCGGTATGCTCTTCTTATACTTCGGAAGTAAGTAGTTGTAGTAAAAGGAAAAAACGAAGCCGGCTTCGTTGACCATCGAAAGCAGCTTCGTTGACTATCGCAAGCTACTTCGTTGGCGAACGAAGCCGGCTTCGTTTTTTCAGCTTGCCAGGAAATATATGCCGGCCAAGATGGCAAGCACGATGACAGTTACTACTGTCTTGAACAAGCAGGTAGCAACTTTCTTCACTATCAGGAAGCCCACAATCAGCACGATGAGGGCAAAAACGTAATATTCAAAATGATTCATGTCTTTTCTCTATATGTTATGATTTCAAAGCTCGGCGAAATTCTGATGGGATAGGAGACTCAAACTCCATGGGCTGATGCGTAACGGGATGATAGAAGCAAAGCACATAGGCATGAAGGCACAGGCGATGGCAAGGATCATCTCCATTTCCATATTTGATATCGCCACATACAGGATGTCCCATATCGGCAGTATGAACACGTATCTGGTTCTTACGCCCCGTCTCCAATTTAAATTCTACAAGTGAATAATCAGTTGAGCGCTGAAGCGTATGATAGTGAGTGACAGCATATTTGCCGCCATTGTCTGTATCACTGCTATAAGTAATATATGCCTTATTGTCTTTCAGCCAGTTGGCTACAGTTCCTTCATCTTCTTCCATCTCGCCCGACACCAAAGCCACATAGCGGCGGTCGTATACGTTGTGATGCCAGTCATCCTCCAAGGCAAGTTCGGTCTGCTTGTCCTTGGCATAAATCATCAATCCGCTGGTATCACGGTCGAGTCGATGCACCACATGAGCCTGACAGTTCTGACGGGTTTTGTGGAAGTAGTCGTCGAGCACGGTCTTCACATTGAGCGATGAATGTCCTGCCGCCATACTCAGTATGCCGATCTGCTTTTCCACCACCACCAAATACCGGTCTTCATAAACAATCTTGAGATACTTGCTCTTGAAGGTTTTCTGGTTCTTCTTCGACTTGCTGACGGCAATCTTCATGCCGGGTCTCAGAGGATAGTCGAACTTGGTGATCGTCTTGCCGTCCACACGGATGCCACGGCCTTGCAGTATCTGCTTGATTTTGGTCTTGCTCGAACTCTTGACGTTTTCCAACAGCCATTCCAACAGAGGCGCAGGCTTGCTGACCACATAATGGTCATACTCATTGGGGACTCCAAACCCTCCCCTGCCAGCGCGCTTCTGCCACTTATTGTTTTCTTGTCGCATATCAGTTGTAAATCGTTTTTGGTCTACAAATTTATGCCTTTTTGTTCGATTGACAAAAAATATCTATGTTTTTAACTAAATATTAAGTCCTTTTCTTCACTAAATTTCTGATTTACAAATATTTTTTGTACCTTTGCATCCAAATTTGAAAATAACATACAATAAACTTTTAAGTTAATGATAACTGTAACCAATTTAGCGATACAATTTGGAAAGAGAGTCCTCTATAAGGACGTAAACCTCAAGTTCACTCACGGTAACATTTATGGTATTATTGGTGCCAACGGTGCCGGTAAGTCTACCTTCCTTCGCGCCATCAGCGGAGATCTGGAGCCCAACAAGGGAAGCGTGGAATTAGGACCAGGCGAGCGCCTCTCGGTATTGGAGCAGGACCACTTCAAATATGATGAGTTCCGCGTCATGGACACCGTTCTGATGGGTCACCAGCCTCTTTGGGAAAACATGAAGGAGCGCGAGCGCCTCTACTCTAAGGAAGAAATGACCGAGGAAGACGGCAACCGTGCTGCCGATTTGGAGTTGAAGTTTGCCGAGATGAACGGATGGGAGGCTGAGAGCAATGCTGCCCAGCTGCTTCAGAACCTTGGTGTACAGGAAGACAAGCACAACAAGCTCGTAGGCGAGCTTTCAAATACCGAGAAGGTACGTGTCATGCTGGCAAAAGCCCTCTTCGGAAACCCAGACAACCTGTTGCTTGATGAGCCTACCAATGACCTCGACCTCGACACCGTGGAATGGTTGGAGGAATATCTGAGCAACGTGGAGCAAACTGTATTGGTGGTTTCTCACGACCGTCACTTCCTCGATGCTGTGAGCACCCAGACCGTAGATATCGACTTCGGCAAGGTAACCATGTTTGCAGGAAACTACTCTTTCTGGTACGAGAGTTCACAGTTGGCTCTGCGCCAGGCTCAGAACCAGAAGATGAAGGCTGAGGAAAAGAAAAAGCAGTTGGAAGAGTTCATCCGCCGATTCTCTGCCAACGTGGCTAAGAGTAAGCAGACCACATCCCGCAAGAAGATGCTCGAGAAGCTCAACGTCGAGGAGATTCGTCCTTCAAGCCGTAAGTACCCAGGCATCATCTTCCAGATGGACCGCGAGCCTGGCAACCAGATTCTTGAGGTGGAAGGCTTGAAAGCGGTCGACGAGGATGGAACAGTTCTCTTCGACAACGTAAACTTCAACATCGAGAAAGACGAGAAGGTGGTATTCCTCTCTCATAACCCCAAGGCCATGACCGCCCTCTTCGAAATCATCAATGGCAACAGAAAGGCTGACGCTGGAGAATACAAGTGGGGCGTAACCATCACAACAGCCTATCTCCCACTCGACAACACCGAATTCTTCCAGAGCGACATGAACCTGGTAGACTGGCTCAGCCAGTACGGACCGGGCAACGAGGTGGCCATGAAGGGTTACTTAGGTCGTATGCTCTTCAGCGGCGAGGAGGTTTTGAAGAAGGTAAACGTGCTCTCGGGAGGCGAGAAGATGAGATGTATGATAGCTCGTATGCAGCTGCAGAACGCCAACTGTCTGATTCTCGACACACCTACCAACCATCTGGACCTGGAAAGCATTCAGGCTTTCAACAACAACCTGATAGGCTTCAAGGGAAATGTGCTATTCGCCAGCCACGACCACGAGTTCATCAACACGGTAGCCAACCGCATCATCGAGCTGACCCCATCGGGCACCATCGACAAGCTCATGTCATACGATGAGTACATCTACGACGAGGCTATCAAGGAGCAGAAAGCCAAGATGTACAACGTATAAGAAACAACAAGCCAACCCCACCATTTCGAAAGGAACAAGTAGGTTGGCATGTTTTTTGCAACACACGCCACAAAACGTGTTAAACAAAAAAACAACATTCATTATGTCTAAAGAAAAAGAAATCAAGATAGAAGATGCCAACGCCAACGAGAAGGTTGACGAGCAGCAGACAGAAAAGCAGGCAGAACAGGCTCAGACTGACAACCTGTCAGCCGAAGACGGTAAAGAGAAAGAGACCGAGGAACTTGATCCTCTCGCCAAGGCAGAACAGGAAGTAGAATCACTCAAAAAACAGTTGCTCTACAAGACTGCCGAATTTGAGAACTACCGCAAGCGCACCCTGAAGGAGAAAGCAGACCTCATCCTCAATGGCGGTGAGAAGACAATCGCTGCCATCCTGCCTATCCTGGACGACTTTGAACGTGCTATCGCCGACAAGAGCGAGGATCCTAAAGTCATCAAGGAAGGTGTGCAGATGATTTTCAATAAATTTAGCAAAGCCCTCGAAAGCCTTGGTGTCAAGAAGATAGAGACACAGGACAAAGATTTCGATGTAGACTATCACGAGGCTGTTGCCATGGTGCCCGGTATGGGCGATGACAAGAAAGGAAAGGTAATAGACTGCATCCAGACCGGCTACACGCTCAACGACAAAGTAATACGCCACGCTAAAGTTGCCGTAGGACAATAGAACAAGAATAAATAAAACATAAAGAATTCAACATTAGCAAATGGCTAAGAGAGACTATTACGAGGTGCTTGGCGTCGACAAGTCGGCATCCGACGATGAAATCAAGAAGGCTTACCGAAAGATAGCCATCAAATATCACCCTGACCGCAATCCTGACAATAAGGAGGCAGAGGAAAAGTTCAAGGAAGCCGCCGAGGCTTACGACGTACTGCGCGACCCTCAGAAGAGACAGCAGTATGACCAGTTTGGATTCAATGGTCCACAAGGTGGATTCGGAGGATTCGGAGGCGGCGCAGGCATGAACATGGACGACATCTTCTCTATGTTCGGCGACATCTTTGGCGGACATGGAGGTGGAGGCTTCGGCTTCGGAGGCAGCGCACAGCCACAAATGCACCAGGGAAGCGACCTGAGAATCAAGGTAAAACTCAATTTGAAGGAAGTTGCCAACGGTGTCACAAAAAAGTTCAAAGTTCATAAAGACCTGAAGTGCCCCGACTGCCAGGGTACAGGAAGTGAAGGTGGAGCCAAGCCCGAAACTTGCAACACTTGTCATGGAACAGGCTATACCATCAAGAGCGTTCGCTCCATCTTTGGCATGATGCAGACTCAAGCCGCCTGCCCTACCTGTCACGGAGAAGGCACTGTTATCAAGAACAAGTGTAAGACCTGTGGCGGCGATGGTGTTGTAAAAGGCGACGAGGTGGTAGAAATCAACATTCCTGCCGGAGTTCAGGACGGAATGGTACTCACCGTAGCAGGAAAGGGAAATGCCGGAAAGCGCAACGGATACCCCGGAGATATACAGGTCCTCATCAGCGAGGAAAGCAACGACACCTTCGAGCGCGACGGTCAGAACCTCTACTACAACCTGGTTCTCGATTTTGCCACTGCTACTTTGGGAGGCGAGGTAGATGTTCCTACCATAGAGGGCAAGACCACTGTCAAGATTGAGCCTGGCACACAGCCTGGCAAGCAGATTTGCCTGCGCGGAAAAGGGCTGCCAGCCGTAAAAGGCTACGGATATGGCAAGGGAGACATCATCTGCAACGTAACCGTCTATGTCCCCAAGACACTTACCAAGGAAGAGAAAGAACTGATTAAGAAACTGAAGGACAGCGAGAACTTCAAGGCAGACAATGCCACGAAGAAGACGCTCTTCGACAGTTTGAAAAATCTGTTCAAGTAATTTTTCAAAATAAAACTAAGAGCAATCCTCTTCTCCAAAACAAGAAGAACAGGATTGCTCTTTATCATTAATGAAGACACACACCTATTATATAAACATATATGAACTACAAAGAAACGACAGAATATCTGTTTACGAGAACTCCCGTTTTCGAAAAGGTAGGCGCCACAGCATACAAACCCGGACTGCAAACCACACATGCCCTGGATGAGCACTTCGGGCATCCCCATCAGTATTTCAAAACCATCCATGTGGCAGGAACCAACGGCAAAGGCTCCTGCTCACACACCATTGCTGCCATCCTTCAGGCACAAGGATACAAAGTTGGACTCTACACCTCGCCACACCTGGTAGATTTCCGCGAGAGAATACGCATCAACGGCGAATGCATTCCCGAACAATATGTGGTAGACTTTGTAGAAGAGGAACGTTCCTTCTTCGAGCCCTTGCATCCATCCTTCTTTGAACTAACTACAGCCCTGGCTTTCAAGTATTTCAAAGAACAACAGGTAGACTATGCCGTCATAGAAGTGGGATTGGGAGGACGCCTCGACTGTACAAACATCATCACCCCCATCCTGTCCATCATCACAAACATCAGCTACGACCACACCCAGCTACTTGGCAGCACCCTTGAGAAAATAGCTTTCGAGAAGGCTGGCATCATCAAGGAAGATGTGCCCGTAGTGATAGGAACCACCACCACTGAAACCCGTCCTGTGTTCGAAACCATAGGAAAGGAAAGAAAGGCGCCCATCATCTTCTCTGAGGAATCTGCCTTCAGCAACGACATCGTTGCAACAGCTGCGGAAGGTCGTCACGTGTTAGACACCCATACTTTCGGACCTATAGAGATGGAACTCCGGGGAATCTATCAGGAAGAAAATGCAAGAACCATACTTTGCGCCATATCTATCTTGCTCGACAAAGGCATCGTCGGCCAAGAAGCCATCCTAAAAGGATTTGCCAACGTATGCGAGACGACAGGACTGCGCGGACGTTGGGAAAAACTGAACGACAAACCTCTTGTCATCTGCGATACAGGACACAACGTGGCTGGATGGAAATTTCTAAGCCAACAGATCGAAAAACAACCATGCACACACCGACATATCGTCTTCGGAATGGTGGACGACAAAGATGTGTCAAGTGTACTGGAGTTGCTTCCTAAAACAGACACAACCTACTACTGGACACAAGCCTCAACAAAGAGGGCCATACCCGTGGAAAAGCTATGCAAGACGGCACAGGAACATGACCTTGCTGGCAACACATATCTGTCTGTAAAAGAAGCATTTGAAGCTGCAAAAAGAGAAGCAAAGAATACCGACTTCATCTTCGTGGGAGGTTCGAGCTATGTGGTAGCCGATTTGCTGGCATAATTTATTTTAGTTTTTTTAAATCAAATAAGTTGCAAAAAAATTTGTTGTAATCATTTTTTTTTATTTACTTTGCAGTATGTAACTTTAAAACATTCGAATAACTAAACAATTGGGATATTATGAATACAGAACCAGCAAATAAGTGCGGTCTGAAAAGAGAAGATTTTCAGACCACAGTCAATGGCAAGCAGACAGACTTGTTCGTACTGAAAAACAGTAACGGTAATGAGGTTGCCGTAACCAATTATGGAGGCGCCATTGTAGCCATCATGATGCCCGACAAGGACGGAAATTACGCCAACCTTATTCAAGGACATGACAACATACAGGATGTCATCAATTCTCCTGAGCCTTTCCTGAGCGTACTTATTGGCCGCTACGGAAACCGCATCAAGGATGGCAAGTTCACACTCCATGGCAAGGAATACCAGTTGGCTCGCAATGACGGTTCTAACCATCTTCATGGCGGTCCTACAGGATTTCATGCACACGTATGGGATGCCATGCAGGTAAGCAGCAATGCTGTAGTTCTCAAATATACAAGTCCTTATGGCGAAGAAGGTTTTACCGGTGAGTTGAACGTATGGGTGGCTTATACTTTGACAGATGACGATGAGCTTGTCATCAAGTATCAGGCAACAACCAATAAGTTGACAATAGTCAACCTGACACACCACGCATTCTTCTCTATTCAGGGAATTGCCAACCCAACACCTACTATCGACAACATTATCTGTCAGGTAAACGCAGACTATTATCTCCCTATAGACAAGGTTTCCATCCCTACCGGTGAAATTCTCAAGGTAGAGGGTACTCCTTTCGATTTCCGTACTCCAAAGACCATAGGCCAGGACATCGATGCCGACAACGAGCAGATAAAGAACGGACAGGGCTACGACCACAACTTCGTTCTCAATAAGAAAGAGGAAGGCGAGTTGAGTTTCGCAGCAAAGATCAAGGATCCTGTCAGTTGCCGCACAATGGAGGTTTACACCACCGAACCAGGCTTGCAGATGTATACAGGCAACTTCCTGGCAGGTATCTCTGGTCAGCATGGCGCCACATTCCCACGCCGCAGCGCTGTTTGCTTCGAGGCACAGAAGTTCCCTGACACACCTAACCATCCATACTTCCCAAGTTGCCGCTTGAAACCAGGCGACACCTACACACAGAAAACTATTTATAAGTTTGGTGTAGAGAAATAACACCTTATTATATATGGAGCAGGTATTCGAAAAGCGTCTGCTCCATTTTCTCGTTTGAAAAAAAGCAACCACATTTCCTAAAGAAAATCATATTCTTGAATAACATTCTTAATATAGATTATAATATAGAGCTGTATTCTTTTTTTACGATGAGAACAAACCCGGAATAATTAAATAATAACAATATCAACTATCAAACAATTAAAAATGGAAAGCCAAAACAAAAATGGTAATATCATCGCCATCATCACGATGATGTTTCTTTACGCTATGATTTCGTTTGTAACGAACCTGGCAGCTCCTATCGGAGTCATCTGGAAAAATGTATTCGCCGACAGCGGTAGTGCCAACATGATAGGTATGTTGGGTAACGCCATGAACTTCTTAGCTTATCTCTTCATGGGTATACCCGCAGGCAAGTTGCTCACCAAGATTGGTTACAAGAAGACTGCCCTCACCGGTATTGCTACTGGTTTTGTAGGCGTATTCATCCAGTTCATTTCTGGTAAGTTCGGTGCCGATATCTCTGGTTTCGCCGTTTACCTCTTCGGAGCGTTCATCTCTGGTTTCGCTGTATGTATTCTGAATACAGTAGTGAATCCTATGCTGAACCTTCTCGGTGGCGGTGGCAATCGTGGTAACCAGTTGAACCTCATAGGAGGTACGCTCAACAGCTTGTCTGGTACATTAACTCCTATGCTCGTAGGTGCACTTATCGGAACCGTAACAGCCAACACAAAGATGGTAGACGTAAATCTGGTACTTTACATCGCCCTTGCTGTATTCGCAGCAGCCTTCTTCATCTTGATCTTCATTCCTATTCAGGATCCAGAGATGGGCAAGACTACAGACAAGACTGTATTCGAGCACTCACCTTGGGCATTCCGTCACTTCAACCTTGGTGTTCTCGCCATCTTCGTATATGTAGGCGTTGAAGTAGGTATTCCTGGTACATTGAATTTCTACATCTCTGACACTACAGCCAATGGCGGTGGTTTGATCAACGGAGTCGTATTGGCTAATGCTGCCGCTATCGGTGGATTCGTAGCAGGTACCTACTGGCTCTTGATGTTGGTAGGCCGTCTCTGCTCGAGCTTTATCGCTGATAAGGTATCAAGTCGCCAGATGATGATTTGTGCCAATGGTGCCGGCATCATTTTCATTCTTCTCGCAGTTCTTTTGGGTAAGTCTACAACGGTTGAAATGCCTGTATTCACTGGTACTTCCTTCCAGATGGTAACCGTACCTATTGCTGCCATGTTCCTGGTTCTCTGCGGTCTCTGCACATCCATCATGTGGGCATCTATCTTCAATCTTGCTACCGAGGGTCTTGGTAAATATACCGCCCAGGCTTCTGGTATCTTCATGATGATGGTAGTAGGTGGTGGATTAATTCCATTGGTACAGAACTTCATCGCTGATAATGGAGGCTATATGACAAGTTATATTGTGCCTCTCATCTGTATGGCATACATGCTGTTCTATGCTGTAGCAGGCTGCAAGAATGTCAACAAGGATATTCCTGTAGAATAAAAACTACGAAATATGATAGCCCTGAGGTTTTTAATGCCTTAGGGCTTTTATATAACCGACAAATCTTTAATGAACAACTAAAAAAACTTAACTGATTATGGATATTGAAAAAGTAAGAAGCCGCTTCATTAAGCATTTCGACGGCAAAACTGGAAACATTTATATGTCACCAGGTCGTATCAACCTGATTGGTGAGCATACTGATTATAATGGAGGATTCGTTTTCCCCGGTGCAGTAGACAAAGGTATCATGGCTGAAATCCGTCCTAACGGAACTAACACTGTCATGCTCTACTCTATCGACTTGAAGGATCGTGTGGAGTTCAAGGTAGACGACCCTGAGGGTCCACGCGCTTCATGGGCACGCTACATCTATGGTGTATGTCAGGAAATGAAGGCTTTGGGCGTAGATGTTAAAGGCTTCAATGCGGCCTTCTATGGTGATGTGCCTCTCGGTGCTGGTATGTCTTCTTCTGCTGCTCTTGAGAGTTGTTTCGCCTTTGCCTTGAACGACTTGTTTGGTGACAACAAGATTTCTAAGTGGGATCTTGTCTTGGCAGGTCAGGCTACAGAACATAAATATGTAGGTGTCAACTGCGGTATCATGGACCAGTTTGCCAGCGTATTCGGAAAGGAAGGCAAACTCATGCGTCTCGACTGCAATAGCCGCGAATTTGAGTACTTCCCATTCGAACCAAAGGGCTACAAACTCTGTCTGGTCAACTCTAAAGTAAAACACGAGTTGGCGGGGTCACCATACAACGATCGTCGTAACTCTTGCGAGAACGTGGTAAAGCATATTGCTGCCAAACATCCTGAAGCCAAGTTTGAGACCTTGCGCGACTGCACATGGGAACAACTTGAAGAGGTCCGTGCAGAAGTGGGCGAAGAAGACTACAGCCGTGCTCATTTCGTATTGGGCGAGAAAGACCGCGTGCTGGCAGTATGCGAAGCTCTTGAGAAAGGTGACTACGAAACTGTTGGTCAGAAGATGTACGAGACACACTATGGTTTGAGCAAGGAATACGAGGTTAGTTGTGAGGAACTTGACTTCCTGAATGACGTAGCCAAAGAGAATGGTGTAACAGGCTGCCGTATTATGGGTGGTGGCTTCGGAGGCTGTACCGTCAACCTTGTAAAGGATGACATCTACGATAAGTTCATTGCAGATACAAAAGCTAAATTTGCAGCCAAATATGGTCATGAACCTGAAGTTTATCCTGTCATCATCTCTGAAGGATCACACAAGGTATGCTAACAACAGCTTTTCAAATAAATACATTATTATATATATAGCGATTATATTAAGATTTTATAATTAACGATTATATCACTCAAATAAGAGCAAGTTCTTTACTAAAACAAGGACTTGCTCTTTTATTTGATACAAATAGTGTTAAAGACACACTTTACCTGAAAAATACTTTAGCAAAAATGATACAACTTTAAAATAATTAATGTAATTTTACACCCAAAACAAAATGGCAACTAACACAGTACCTTAAAATGAAGAATTTCAAAAACTTATTATTAGGAGTGGGCCTCATGTCGGCTATGCTCTCTTCCTGTGGGTCAGCACCTACATCTGCTCTTACTCTGTCAGGTCTCAATCCTGCCGCTTTCGACTCAACCATCTATGGCAAAGATACCAAGCTGATTGTGTTGAAGAACAATAAAGGCATGGAAGTTTGTCTGACCAACTATGGTGGTCGTGTAGTATCACTCAGTGTGCCCGACAAGAATTCCATAGAATCATAACATATTATTATAAACATGACTCAATTTTATAAAGAATATACTAAAGTCTTCGTCGCTGTTGACTGCATCATCTTCGGTTTTGACGGAAAGAACCTTCAAGTATTGATAGGTAAACGCAAGATGGACCCAGGAAGAGACGAATGGTCCCTTTATGGTGGATTCGTAGGACAACACGAAAGCCTCGAAGAAGCTGCCAACCGTGTCATTCTCGACCTGACAGGTATGAAAAACCTATACATCAGACTGGTAGGAGCATTCGGCAATATAGACCGTGACCCGGGCGAACGAGTTATATCGGTTGCCTATTGTACCCTCATCAATGTGGTAGACTATGACGACAAGCTCAGAGAACAGTATGGTTTGGAATGGGTAAGCCTTAAGGACTTGCCCCAACTCTACTCCGACCATAACCAGATGATACAAGATGCCATCAGCCAGATACGCCGACGCATCAACACAGAACCTTTGAGTTTCAAACTTCTGCCCAATCTATTTACCCTCACCCAACTGCAACATGTTTTCGAGGCGGTGATGGACGAAGAGATTGACAAGCGCAACTTCCGTAAACGTATCAAGGATATCGACTTCATAGAAAAGACCGAACTGATAGACAAAGCTGGCTCACGACGCGGAGCTGCTCTCTATCGCTTCAACAAGAAAGCTTACGCACAGGATCCTTCGTTTAAACTCAAGTAAACCTTTATTTGCTTGGATAAAAAGAGAAGTGTCTAAACTCCTTAACCCAACTCCCTAACTCAATAATTTACGATATTTCAATAAAAAACACAAGAAACGATGTTAGAAGAATTAAAAGTAAAAGTATTCAATGCCAATCTTGACCTTGTGAAGCATCACCTCGTTCTCTTCACCTGGGGCAATGTGAGCGCAATCGACCGCGAGAAAGGTCTTGTAGTCATCAAACCATCAGGAGTGAGTTACGAAACAATGAAGGCAAGCGACATGGTGGTAGTTGACTTAGCCACAGGAAAGGTAGTGGAAGGCGATCTCAACCCTTCATCCGATACTCCTACCCACCTGGTATTATATCGTGCTTTCCCTGAATTGGGAGGTGTCGTACACACCCACTCCACCTATGCCACAGCCTGGGCTCAGGCAGGTATGGACCTCCCTAATATCGGCACCACTCATGCCGACTATTTTCACGACTGCATACCTTGCACCGACGATATGACTGCCGACCAGATGGCAGAATACGAACACAATACAGGAGTGGTTATTGTAGACCGCTTCAAGAAGGGAAACATCAATCCTGTTCATACCCCAGGTGTATTGGTAAAGAACCATGGTCCTTTCACTTGGGGCAAGGATGCCGACGAGGCTGTTTATCATGCAGTAGTGGCAGAACAGGTTGCCAAGATGGCGTTCATCTCTTTCACGGTAAACAAGAATACCACCATGAACCCTCTGCTCGTAGAGAAGCACTTCAGCCGTAAACATGGGTCCAATGCATACTACGGACAGAAAAAGAAGCATTAATTAGACGTGGCGGGCTTCGACAAGTACATTGAGACCTATAAGGCAGGACTGGATATCGAGCAGGCAGCAGTAGCCAACAAGAAACCATAATCCTGAATTCGTATCAAAGACCTAACAAACTAAACAACACCCTCAAAACGTCAAGCCTTCAGTATTCAAGGATGCCAAAATAAGTAAAAAAGCGCTAAAAGTGAAAATTCCGGCAAAATCTATTGTTGTTTTAAAAATAAAATAGTATATTTGTGGAAAAATTCAAAATCACAAGTAAGACCATACAAAATATTTAATAGAATTTGTGTTTATGAACGACATTAAAGTTATGAATCATGCAGCCGATAATATCCGTATTCTGGCTGCTTCTATGGTAGAAAAAGCTAACTCTGGTCACCCAGGTGGTGCTATGGGTGGTGCAGACTTCATCAATGTACTCTTCTCTGAGTTCTTGGTATACGACCCATCAGACCCAACATGGACAGGCCGCGACCGTTTCTTCCTCGATCCTGGTCACATGAGCCCTATGCTCTATGCAGGTTTGGCCATGCGTGGCTTCTTTACCTTGGACGACCTTCAGCAGTTCCGTCAGTGGGGTTCTGTAACTCCAGGACATCCAGAGCTTGATGTAGCTCGTGGCATTGAGAACTCAAGCGGTCCATTGGGTCAGGGACATGCCATTGCAGCTGGTGCTGCCGTAGCCGAGAAGTTCCTTGAGGCACGTTTGGGCTCTACCATGATGCAGCACAAAATCTATGCATACATCTCTGATGGTGCCGTAGAGGAGGAAATCTCTCAGGGTGTAGGCCGTATTGCAGGCAACCTGGGTTTGAACAACCTCATCATGTTCTACGACTCCAACGATATCCAACTTTCTACAGAGTGTGGCCTTGTGATGACCGAAAACACCGAGATGAAATATAAGGCATGGGGATGGAATGTCATCAAGATTAATGGCAACGACGTAGCTCAGATTCGTGAAGCCCTCACAGCAGCTCAGCAGGAGCAGGAGCGTCCTACCCTTATCATTGGTAAAACCGTGATGGGCAAGGGAGCCTTGCGTGCCGATGGTACAAGCTATGAGGCTTGCATCAATACTCATGGCGCTCCTCTCGGTGGAGATGCCTATATCAATACAATCAAGCACCTCGGTGGCAACCCAGAGAATCCATTCGTTATCTTCGACGATGTAAAAGAACTCTACGCCAAGCGTGCCGAGGAGTTGAAGAAGATTGTTGCCGAGCGTAAGGCTGCCGAGGCAGAATGGCGCAAGGCCAACCCTGAGAAGAGCGCCCAGATGGATGAGTGGTTCTCTGGCAAGGCTCCAAAGGTAGACTGGAGCAAGATAGAACAGAAGGCAGGTTCTGCCACCCGTGCAGCATCTGCTGCTTGTTTGGGTGTTTTGGCAGAACAGGTTCCTAACATGATCTGCGCTTCTGCCGACCTCTCTAACTCCGACAAGACCGACGGCTTCCTCAAGAAGACCAAGAGCATGGTACGTGGTGACTTCTCTGGAGCATTCTTCCAGGCTGGTGTAGCCGAACTTACCATGGCTGATATGTGTATCGGTATGATGCTTCACGGTGGCGTGATAGCAGCAATGGGTACATTCTTTGTATTCTCCGACTATATGAAACCAGCTATTCGTATCGCAGCCTTGATGCAGGTTCCTGTCAAGTTCATCTGGACTCACGATGCATTCCGTGTGGGTGAGGACGGACCTACCCACGAGCCTGTAGAGCAGGAGGCACAGATTCGCTTGATGGAAAAGTTGAAGAACCATGCCGGCAAGGACAGTGTACGCGTATTCCGCCCAGCTGATGCCGACGAGACAACAGTTTGCTGGAAGCTCGCTATGGAGAACATCGATACTCCTACAGCGCTCATCTTCTCTCGCCAGGGCATAGCCAAACTGCCAGAGGGCAACGACTACGAGCAGGCAGCCAAGGGTGCCTATATCGTGGCTGGCAGCGACGAGAATCCAGATGTTATCCTCGTAGCAAGCGGTTCTGAGGTTTCTACATTGGAGGCTGGTACCGAGGCTTTGCGCAAGGACGGTATCAAGGTACGCGTGGTAAGTGCTCCTTCAGAGGGCTTGTTCCGCAGCCAGAGCAAGGAATATCAGGAGAGCGTATTGCCTAAGAACGCCAAGATCTTCGGTATGACAGCAGGTTTGCCTGTCACACTCGAGGGACTGGTAGGTGCCAACGGCAAGGTATTCGGCTTGGAGAGCTTTGGCTTCTCTGCCCCATACAAGGTGCTCGATGAGAAATTGGGATATACAGGCGAGAATGTCTACAAGCAAGTGAAGGCATTCTTGGCAGAGTAAATAACTTAAAACGTAATGATTATGGAAGTAAAGACAGTAGGATTGGCCAGCGACCACGCAGGTTTTCCAATGAAGCAATTCGTTTTGCAGTATTTAGAAAAGAAGGGTTATCCTGTTAAGGATTATGGCACATATAGCGACGAAAGCGTAGACTATCCTGATTTTGCCCATGCTCTGGCAGAAGGCATTGAGAATGGAGATGTCTATCCTGGTATCGGTATCTGCGGCAGCGGTGAAGGTATGGCTATGACTCTTAACAAGCACCAAGGTGTACGTGCGGGCTTGGCTTGGAACAAGGATATCGCCCAACTTATCCGCCAGCACAATGATGCCAATGTAATCGTGCTTCCTGGACGTTTCATTGACAACAAGACTGCCGAGGCTATCCTTGACGAGTTCTTCAAAGCTACCTTTGAGGGTGGCCGTCACGAGCGTCGCGTCAAGAAGATACCTCTGCAGAAATAACCTCTGAACAGAGAAATGAATTTAGAAAATGATGTATGAGTCACATGGTGGCTTATGCATCATTTTTTTTGTTTATCATCCCTTCGGGGAACAGCTCCTGTTGCCAGACTTTTTTACAAGTTTACTATCAACCCATAACATTATCATGACAATAGCATATACGCTATCAAAATCTTGTGCAAAAAGTTGGAACTTATAAAAAAAAATTGTAACTTTGCGCCAAAACTATATAATAACGATTAATTATATGAGAAAAAAATTACTACGTTTGTCACTTGCTTTCTTGGTAAGTGTAATGCCGACACTCCCTATGCAGGCACAGATTCCCGAAGGCTATTACAGTTCACTCAAAGGCAAAAAAGGCGCTGAACTGAAGACTGCGATACATGACATTATCAAAAAAGCCAATGTGCTGAGCTATGGTTCTGGCAATAGGAAAACCTGGTGGGGCTTTTGGTCTACCGACCGTGATGAAAGAGGATACTTCATCGATCGTTACTCTGCGGAAAAAGAATGGGTAATGTCTACTTCTCAAGGTGCAGCCGGCGCAGGAATGAATATTGAGCATTCGTTCCCCAAAAGTTGGTGGGGCGGAGCAACTGTTCAGGCATATAAGGATCTTTACAACCTGATGCCTTGCAAAAAAGAAATAAACACTACGAAGAATAATTTCCCAATGGGAATAGTCGTCAGCGGAGATAAAGGCAACGGCTGGACCAAAGTAGGTGAAGGAACAGATGGCAAAAAGTATTGGGAGCCTGCAGCTCCATGGAAAGGAGACTTTGCCCGTGGCTACATGTATATGGCTACCGCTTATCAGGATTATAACTGGGTAGGAGATCAAGCTCTCCAGATACTGCAACAAGGAGCCTACCCCACTCTTAAAGAATGGGCATATAAGCTCTATATCCAGTGGGCTAAAGCCGACAAGCCAGATGCTTTAGAGATCAAGCGCAACAATGATGTAGCTAAGATTCAGGGAAACCGAAATCCTTACGTTGACTTCCCTAACTTGATGGAATATGTATGGGGCGACAGCACCAATATAGCCTTTAATCCTGAGACTACCGTCAAATCTTCAAGTTACGTGAATGGAGATGGCGGAGGCGGTGGCTCTATCGACCCAGACCCCAACCCTGATGCTACCAAGGTGAATATCTATCAAGCCATCTTCACTGCTAATGATGGCGGATGCAAGGAGAGCATCATCAGCAATAGCAGTCCTTATGACAATATATGGACACGCGACGCTAAATATGGCTGGAAAGCAACTGCCTACAACTCAGACAATAAGAGCAACCATGCTGCAGAAGCAACACTCACATTGCCAGAGGTTGACCTGACAGGCTATGACGACGCCAAGCTCAACATCAGTCAGGCTGTCAACTTTGCAGACAGCAAAGCACTGGACTATCTCTCCATCATAGTAAGAAGTGTAGAACCAGAAGATGGTGCAGTAGATATTTCGCCATTGCCAGGCTTTAATGTCCCAGCAAAAGACTCTTGGACATTCTATGATTTCACTTTCGACCTATCCTACTTCTGTGGAACCAAGTCAACAATATCCTTCCGTTACACCAGTGATGACAATATGTGCTGCACCTGGGAAATCAAGAAGGCCACCATCACAGGAACCAAGAATTCGACAGGCATTAAGGAAACGACAACAGAGCCAAAAGACTTCATCGACTTCTCTAAGCCTTACGATGTATATAGCATCGACGGAAGAAAGTTGACTCCTTCGCAGACCAATGCCAACAGCATCGTCATCATACGCCAAAACAGCAAGGTAATAAAGATGAGAATCAGATAAACTCGATGCTAAGGACAGCTACACCTTATTATATATTAAGGTATTCAAGTTTCGCAAGTAAGCCCCACACGCCCTGAAAGGGCAGAAGCTCTTAGCCCAGGGCATCGCCCTGGGTTGTTTGGGGCGGTAACCTGTCGCCCTGTAAGGGCAAAAGCTTTAAAACTCCAGGCAATATATAAAGCTGTTGCCCTTACAGGGCGCATTGCTGATTGCCATTATACCCAGGGCGATGCCCTGGGCTAGGAGCTTTTGGGCCTTCAGCCCGTACTTGAACCACATGCGAAACTTCAGTTAAGGTATAAAGGCTAAAAGAACCACAAGGTTCCATACAAGAAGTTAAAAAAACATAAAGCGACAACAATATCGGGCGTAAGATTGCTCTAATTCACAAAAAAAGAGTAATTTTGCGCCCGATTTATATTTATTCACATAAAGTCTAACTTTATTAATTTAAAATTTAATTATTATTTTTATGTCAGATTTAAAGAACGTAAAGCCATTGGACGAC
>ULRS01071384.1_pt1 | contig 27638 bp, 23 predicted proteins | sample 1955671 | NCBI WGS metagenome assembly ULRS01 (sample SAMEA4835689, study PRJEB28245) | human gut metagenome | biome: gut microbiome; material: fecal sample | place: Denmark | collected 2008
GCTGACGGAGCTGTCCCATGCGGAATCCGCTGCCACCCGGGAATTTTTGGAACAGCGGGTGAAATCTTCCAAAAAAGAGCTGGATGATGCGGAAACCAAACTGAAAAACTACCAGGTGAAGCACAAGATCTTCTCCACCGACAACCAGATGAAGAGCCTGGCGGAACGGATCACCGACCTGGACAAAGCCAAGGCCCAGAACAAACTGGATATGGAAACCGCCCAGGCCGCCCTGGGGTCCATCAACGACCAGCTGTCCGGAGCCGGGGCCTCCCTGGCCGACAGCCCTTCCATCCAGCAGGCCAAGAACAAGCTGGTGGATCTGGAAACCCAAAAGGCCGGCTACACCGGAAAATACACCAGCGAGAACCCCAAAATGAAGGAAATCAACCGGCAGATCGGGGCCGCCCGCTACAGTCTCCGTCGGGAGATCCAGGCCATCATCGCCCAGAAGGCGCCCTCTTCCAGCACCGTCCAGCAGAAGCTCCTCAGTGACAAATTCACCAACGAAGCCCTGATCGCCGTGGCCCAGGGGAAGAATTCCGCCATCGACCAGCTGGAAAAGAAGAACGCCGACGAAATCGCCAAGCTGCCCCAGACCCAGCAGGGTTACCTGCAGGTGAAACGGGATGCGGACGTGGCCCAGGAAATCTACGTGATGCTGGCCAAACGGCTGGAAGAAGCCAAAGTGGCGGAAGTGATGGTGCCTACCGAAGTCCAGGTGGTGGACGAAGCCACCCTGCCGGACAAACCCATCAAACCCCGGAAACTGCTGACCCTGGTGCTGGCCTTGTTCCTGGGTCTCTTTGGAGGCACCGGCTACACCATCGCCCGGACCATGCTGAACCGGAAAATCCGTACTGCTGCTGACGTGGAACAGTATCTGGAACTGCCCGTTCTGGGGGTGATCCCGGAAGCGGGAGACCATAAACGGCCGGAAGAAGAAGGATTCTGGGCCGGCCTGCGGAGGAAATTATGGAAGAAATAAAACTCATTGTGGAAAATGACCCCAAGTCTCCTATTGCGGAAACCTACCGGGCCATCCGGACCAACCTCCAGTTTGCAGGAGCCGGTCAGGACCTGAAATACATCTGCTTCACCTCCAGCGTCCCTGGGGAAGGGAAGTCCACCACCATTTCCAATATGGCCCTGACCCTGGCCCAGGACGGGAAAAAAGTCCTCCTGGTGGACTGCGACCTGCGGAAGCCGGTCCAGCACAAGATTTTCGGGGTCATCAACCAGGGGGTCACCAACTGCCTGGCCCAGGGAGTCCCCTTTGCCCAGGTGGTCCATCCGGAAGTGTTCCCCAACCTGGATCTTTTGACCAGCGGCCCGGTGCCGCCCAATCCCTCCGAGCTTATCGGATCGGAAAAAATGGAACAGCTGCTGGACCAGGCGGGCAAAGCCTATGACTATGTGTTCATCGATCTGCCCCCGGTGCTGGCCGTCACCGACGCCGCTCTGTTGGGGAACCTGGCCGACGGCGTGGTTCTGGTGGTCCGTTCCGGCATGGTGGCTCCCGAAGAAGTCCAGGAAGCCAAAAAACGTCTCCAGGCCGGCAAAGCCAACATCCTGGGGGTCGTCTTAAACGGTGTTCCCCAGCAGCACAAAGGCTACGGATACGGCTATTACTATTACGATTATTACGATGAGAACCATGTGAAGCATCACAAGAAAAAGGCAAAAGAGTAAAGAGGGGCCGTAGGGGCCGCGGGCCCGCCCCACGACAAACGATGAACGATGAACGAACAGGAGGTCAACCATGAACCGTTTCATGACCACATCCATGCACAAAAAAATACAACAGGAACTTCTCAACGGCTTCAACATCCTGCTGGTCACCGGGGCCTTCTGGCTTTGCTGGTCCTACTTCTATGCCAGCCAGATCACCCATCCCTTCTACTACGTAGGCAACCTGATCATGGTGTTCCTGTTCGGCCTGTTCTACTACTTTACCTCCCATCTGTACAACGGCTACAGCCTGCCCATCAGCCGCATTTACGAGCTGGTATACAGCCAGGCCCTGGCCGCCCTGATCAGCGACGGTATCCTGTATCTCATCACCATCCTGATCAACCGGCACTACATCAGCTTCTTCCCCTTTGTGCCCACCTTCCTGTTCCAGTTCTTCCTGATCACCCTGTGGACCGTAGCGGCCCACCAGTGGTACTTCCGGGAGTTCCCGCCCAAAAAGACCGTGGTGATCCTGGGCCAGGGCCAGAACGTGGACAAACTGGTGAAGCAGTATGGCATGGACGTCCATTTTGATGTCCAGTCCGTAGTCCCGGTGGAGGCATGCCTGAAGGACATCCCCGGCACCATCGGCCAGGCCGAAGTGGTGTTCTGCTGCGGCCTCCACAGCCACAACCGGAACCTGGTGACCAAATACTGCGTGGCCCACAAAATCGGCACCTATGTGATCCCCCGGATCGGGGACGTGATCATGGACAGCGCCAAAAAAGTCCATCTGTTCCATTTGCCCATGATGGCCGTCCAGCGGTACAACCCGTCCCCCGAATTCCTTTTCTTCAAACGCCTTTACGACATCGTCCTGTCCCTGGTGGCCCTGGTGCTCTTTGCGCCCATTATGGCCGCCGTGGCCGTGGCCATCAAAATGACTGACGGTGGCGACATCTTCTACCGCCAGGCCCGTCTCACCAAAGACGGCAAAGTCTTCCAGGTGCTGAAATTCCGCAGCATGCGCATGGATGCTGAAAAAGACGGAGTAGCCCGTCTCAGCACCGGCGAAAACGACCCCCGGGTCACCAAAGTGGGCCGCTTCATCCGGGCCGTCCGCTTCGACGAACTGCCCCAGCTGCTGAACATCCTGAAAGGCGACATGGCCATCGTGGGGCCCCGGCCCGAACGCCCGGAAATCTCCGCCCAGTACGCCAAAGCCATGCCCGAATGGAACCTGCGGCTCCAGGCCAAATGCGGCCTCACAGGCTACGCCCAGGTCTACGGCCAGTACAACACCACCCCCTACGACAAACTCCTTCTGGACCTGATGTACATCGCTAAACCCAGTCTGTTCGAAGACTTCAAGATCATCTTCGCCACCGTGAAGATCCTGTTCATGAAGGACAGTACCGAAGGAGTGGCAGAAGGACAGGTGACGGCGGAAGTGGAGCCGGTGCATGTGCGGGAGAGAATGAATGGGTAAGAAGTATTCTGTCCTTATGTCGGTCTATTATAAAGAAAGACCGGAGTATCTCCAGCAGAGCATGGAAAGCATCCTCCATCAAACGGTACCGGCCAGTGACTTTGTCCTGGTCTGCGACGGACCGTTGACACCGGAACTGGATGCTGTCATCGAAAAGATGCGGCAACAGTTCGGTACCGTTCTCCATGTCTATCGGCTGAAAAAAAATGGAGGCCTGGGAAAAGCCCTGAATGCTGGTCTGAAACAGTGCAAGTATGAACTGGTGGCCCGGATGGATTCCGATGATGTAAGCCGTCCGGAACGCTGTGAAAAGCAGCTGCAGGTTTTCACTGAACATCCAGAGTATAGCTTGGTCAGCGGCATTGTGGAAGAATTTGATGGAGATATCCATAACGTGACAGGCTGCCGGGTTGTTCCCGAAACTCAACAGGAAATCCTCCAGTTTGCCAAAAAGAGAAATCCATTCAATCACCCCTGTATCATGTATAAAAAAAGTTCCGTACAGGCTGTAGGAAGCTATCAGGATTTCTACCTGTTGGAAGACTACTACCTCTGGATCCGTATGCTGCAGCAGGGGTATTTGGGCTATAACATCCAGGAACCTTTGCTGTGGATGCGGGCTGGCAGTGCAATGTACAAACGGCGGGGGGGATGGAAGTATGTGGAATCCCAGAGAAAATTGTTCCAGTATATGGCTGAAAGTGGATTTATCAGCAAAACAGATTATCTTGTACAGAGCATGGTGCGGTTAATTGGGGCGGTTATACCCAATGGGTTACGAACTATTTTATTTAAAACTATACTTCGAAAATAAAATTTGAATAAAATTGAATTAAAGGAGAGTAAGAATATACTTCGCTTTGATGATAAAGCACTTATCTCTTTTAGTGTTTAGAAAGGCTTTAGACACTATGAGTGGAACTGAAAATTTAAAACAAATAGCTAAAGTTATCCCAGATATATATAATGATGGCCTACAACCAGCAGTCAAGGAAACTGGACAAGTACTGGCACTACTTCCCAAAACTATTAACGCAGCTTTAGCTCCTTTGCGGCAGTGGATTAATGAGCGTGAATATAATGTCGCTGAAACAAAAAAACTACTCGAACAAAAACTTAGTAAAGTAGGAGCAGAACATATCGTTACTCCAGAACCTTATGTAGCAGTTCCCGCTTTACAGGCTATCTCATACTCCATGAGCAGTGAAGTGTTACGCAACTTATACGCAAATTTATTGGCACGTTCTATGGATGAAACTGCTAAAAATAGAGTGCATCCTTCCTTTGTAGAAATCATCAAACAATTATTTCCGGATGAAGCAAAATTAATTAAAAGAATTAGTAACGAAGAAAATATACCGTTGATTGATATTCAACGTATAGTTAATGAAGAGGGAAGTTTCTTCGTAGAACTTCACAATTTTACTAATCTGGCAGATAATGTATGTGATAAGCATACTCCGGGAGATGTTGCGGAATATATTGATAATTTATGTCGATTAAAGATAATTGAAATCCCTGAAGGCAGATATCTTTCTGCAGAAACAATCTACAAGCCATTAAAAGAGCATCCGGTTGTTGTTAAAATAATGAATACACCATTGCCGGAAGGACAGAGCTGGGAAATTGTTAAGAAAAAGGTGGAAATTACATCATTCGGCAGGGAATTCATTGATGTTTGTGTAAAAGACCTTTGATTTTAAATATGGCAACATGTAAAAGGATAAATGGAATGCGTAGAATTGCTTATGTTATTAATTATATCGTGAAAGGCGGGCCCAGTGCGGTAGTTTTGAACATGATCCATAATTTGGACCGGATACGATTTGAGCCTGTTTTGATTACTCTTTTTGAAGGTAATGATTCAGATATTATTAATAAAGAAAAAAATGCTGGTTTAAAGATCATTGAATGTGGTCAAAAAAGCCGTTCGCAATTCTTGCTTCACGGTCTTTCTGGATATAGGAAAATTTTAGAAGATAATCATATTGATATCGTGCATGGACATGGCTTTATCCCTGATGTTATGAATGCCAGGATTGGAAAAGAATTTAAGACAATCAGTACGGCACATAATATCATGTTTGAAGATTACCCTTTAAATTATGGTAACCTTAAAGGTCTTGTTTATTGTGCTATTCATTTATGGGCAATGCGTCGTCTAAGTCAGGTGGTTTGCTGCTCTAAATCTGTCTATGATGTTATGAAAAAATATCTTCCAGGATGTCAGTATATTGAAAATGGCATAGAAGACTTTACCTATTCTTGCCATGTTTCACGTGCTGATCTACATATTCCTGATGATGCCATCCTATTTTTATATGCAGGATATTTAATTCGAAGAAAACGAGTTCCCTTTTTAGTGAAAAATTTTGTGAAGTGCCATGGCTCTAAAGAATATCTGCTGATTTTAGGGAATGGTGAAGATGAAAATTTATGTAAGAAGCTGGCTGATGATCACGTTAGATTTGTCGGCTTTCAAACTAATCCTTATCAGTACATGGAGATTTCCGATATTTATACATCGGCATCTTCGTCAGAGGGTTTTTCGATTTCTGTACTTGAGGCCCTGCATTGTGGGTTAGGACTCTTTTTATCGGATATTCCTTCACATCGAGAGGTTATTGAGGGGATTCAAGGATTATATGTAGGAGAATTATTTTCAGACTCAAGTTTTATTGAGCAGTATGTAGCTTTGGTGCAGTCAATTTCAAATATTGATAAGCAACTGATACAGAAATACCAGGAAAAAAGTTTATCTGCTAAGGCGATGATGAAACACTATATGGAAGTATATAATACAGTATTGATGGACTAATAACAAAAAGCTATAATACTAGCAATTCGTTTAAAGTCAAATAAGATATTCATGATTGAAAATATGATTAAAATGGCACTGAAATTAAGATATATTTTCCAAATTTAAAAATGTCATTATGACAGGTAAAACAAATAGAAATATATAATCTGTTCTAATTTACAGAGGTATCTTATGTTTATATTAATTGCTGTTGTTTCTATGATCTTCCCTATAGCAGGTTTCTGCTTAACAATTTTATATTTTAATCAATACAGAAGACCTCTTATTTCAGCATTATTATTTGGAATAGCTTTTTCGGCAGCTATATATGGATATTCTGCTGACCTTGATAATGATATCTATCGACATATACAGAATGCAATGCTATATACTTCGGTCCCTTTCTATGACGCTTTTGATTTGTTAAAAAATAATGGATGGAATATTTCAGCAGTCTACACTTGGGATATTTGGCTTTGGATTATTTCAAAACTTGATAATGCATATTTACTACAAGCATCCGGGGCTTTTGTTGGGTATACTCTTATTTCTTATATAGTGTTGAGTCTAGCTAAGCAAAACAATTTATTAATGAAAGAATGGCTTCCTTTTTATGGAATGGCGATACTGTCTTTTCCTATTTTGGAAATAATAAATGGAATTCGCAGCGCGAATGCGTTTATTTTATGTACATTGGCGTGTTATTTGTATTACTTTAAAAAGAATAATAAATTCACTGCTTGTATTCTACTTATTGTTGCTCTTTTTTTGCATCATGGTGCAATAATTCCAATTTGTGCCTGGTTTACACTCCCCTTATTAAATCGATATAAAAAAACGACTATTTTGCTTATAATTTTTCTTTTTCTCGGGCTTTATAAATACCAGGAGTCGATTCTCTTTTTAATAGGGGAAAGTCATTCTAGCGGTGGGCTTATTTCCAATTCACTCTATACTGCATCTGCATACTCTCAGAGCGATTTCAATAATAGCTTCCATGCTATTGTTTCTATGGTGTGGAGATTAGGCTTTTCAATAATTTTAACTTATATTGTGAAAAGAAGAACTTCATATTTAAAACACTTTGGAAAATATAATATAGATAACAAAATCTTAAATTTTTCTATGATTATATTAATTATATCTATGGGGATGATATTTATCATAGGAAATAATGGCTTACGTTATATCGGCATTGTTAATTTATTAGGTTATATTACTTTAGAAAGCAAAAGACACAATTATAGAGATGAGAATCAAAAAATTACAAGATGTTCTAAGGCATTTTTATTAATCGGTAATATGGGATGTTTAGCTTTGTATTTATATGACATGGGATGGGGATCAGGGTCTTTGAAATCTTTTGTCTTAAGTGCACTAACAGGTTACCTTAGCCGTATTTTATAAAATATTTTAGCTCGTAAAGAGGTGATTTTGATGCCTTATTTTTCAATTATAATGCCCGTTTTTAATGGCGAAAAGTATGTAAAAAGAGCCATTAAATCTGTTCAAAACCAATCATTTTCAGATTTTGAATTGCTTATTATTGATGATGGATCGAAAGATAATTCTGCTAGAATCTGTCAATCAATATGTCAAACAGATCCACGTGTCAAGCTGATTGTACAGAATAATAAGGGCGCTTTATTAGCTCGAAAATCAGGTATACGAATGGCAACAGGGATATATACACTTTTTCTTGACTGTGATGATACATTTCTTCCTGATGCATTAGATGTTATTTATAGAGAAGTTCAAAAGCAGAAAGTTGATTTATTAGTTTTTAATTATTACAAATTTACATCACAGAAAAAAATGAAGCTAGGCAAACAGATTTTATCAGAGAAAAAAGTATATACTGGACAATCCCTAGCAGAGTTATCAGTGGAGTATTTTGGAGAACTTAATAGTTTATGTACAAAAGCTGTGAAAACCGAAATAGCAAAAAAAGCTTTTAGAATATATGACTGCCGCCTAAGTATGGCAGAAGATTACTTAATTTCTTTACAAATTTTTAGGTACATTCATAATGCTGCTTATATAGATAAGTATTTATATAATTATATAGATAATCCGAATAGCTCGATGCATAATGTCAAAAAAGAATTTTTTGGAGAATATGAGTTCGTCTATAAAGAGGCACTTAAAGTATTTAATGATTTCAAGTTATCAACGGAAATAAAAAATAAATTAAAAGAACATATCCTGATGAAAATTTTTGCTGACTATTTCTTTTATACCTTTCAAAAGAAGCTATCATTTCAAGAATTCTTAAAGTTAGGAGAACTAATCAGAAAAAAAGAATATATGAATTGCAGAGAATGTGATTTGAATTTAGGAATTGTATGGAAACCGATTTATACATTAATGAAATTGCGAAAATACAAATATCTTTATATTTATTTTGTCTTATTACAATTTGGCTATTTTGCCAAGCATGGTAAATTTTCAGCATAAATGATGTGTGTGCTCCAGACTTAAGTATCTTTAAAGTAAGATGCTTGCTAATATACTATTTTACAGTCTGTTCAATAAAGGAAGTTAAAATTGTTTAAGAATAAACTCACTTCAAATATTGTATATCTATATCTTTTAAGTGCAGCACAAATGATATTTCCCTTATTAACTTTTCCATATTTAACTCATTGCTTATCAGTGAACGCTTATGGTATTGTTTCTTATATCAAAGCAGTTACTATGTACTTGCAAATGTTTATTGATTTTGGCTTTGGATTATCTGCCGTAAAAGATATTGCACAAAGTAATGGAGATAAAAAACGTATTGGAGTTATCACAGGAAATGTTATTGTTGCCAAACTAATTTTAGCTGGAATAGCTTTTTGCCTATTCATTTTCTTTTGCAATATAATTCCAATCCTTCAGCAGAATAAGTTATATTCATTATTATCATTTGCTGCTGTGGTATGTTCTATCTTTTTATTAGATTTCTTTTTTAGAGGGATAGAAGAAATGCAGCTGATATCTCTTCGGTTTGTTATTATGAAGGGAATATCAACAGCTATAACATTTTTAATGGTTAAAGGTGATCAAGATATATTATGGATTCCCTTGTTAGACATCATCAGTTCATGTATAGCCATAATTTTTGTTGGTTATGAAGTAAAAAAATATAACCTCGTTCTGAGAGTTTCTTCTTTTAGGGATATCATTGAAACAATTAAGAATTCGTTTGTTTATTTTTTATCGAATATGGCTACTACTGCCTTTAATATCTTAAACACGATGCTTATAGGTATATATATACCGAGTTCGAAAGATATAGCGTATTGGAGTGTTGCAATGACAATGGTTGGCGCAGCCCAGGCATTGTATAATCCTGTTATCAGTGGTGCTTATCCGCAAATGGCTAAAAAACCTTCCTATCGTGTTATTTTAAAATTACTAAAGGTCTTTATGCCATTAGTTGTATGTGGGTGTGTCTTTACTTTCTTTTTCGCTTCTCGTATTATTAACATCATAAATGGACCTAATTATGAAACTGCTGCCTATTTATTGAAATTATTGATTCCTGTACTTTTTTTTGGTTTTCCAGCGATGCTATTTGGGTGGCCTGCTTTAGGTGCAATAAATGAAGCTTCAAGAGTTACTTTTTCGACCATTGCTTCGAGTCTGGTTCAGATAATTGGTCTTGTTTTGTTAATTGTTTTTCATAATTTTACATTGACAGCAGTTGCTTTGTTGCGAGGATTTACTGAGTTTGTTCTTTTTTTAATAAGATTTTGCTTTTTTATTTTATACAAAGATAAATTTTGTAGCTGAATAAAGGAAAAAGAAAATGAATCAAACAGAATTAAGAAAACTCCAATTGACAGAACTTGATATTTTAAAAGAAATACATCGAGTATGTCAAAAAAATAAAATCAAGTATTGGCTTACAGGTGGAACTTTGATTGGAGCAATACGTCATAAAGGATTTATACCTTGGGATGACGATGTTGATATTGCCATGATGAGAGACGATTATAATCGATTCTCAAAAATAGCACCAAAAGAATTAAAACAGGGATTTCATCTGCAGAATTGGGAATATGAGCCAAATTTTGGACCTCCATATACTAAAATCAGAAAAAATAATACGCTATTAATTGAAGCAGGTTCACAAGATGCCAATATTCATCACGGCATTTCTGTTGATATATTTGTATATGATAAATTCCCTATTAATAGGCTAGACTTTATTAAGGTTAAATTTTCAATGCAGATTTTACTGCGAATGCTTATAGTAAAAAGTGGACTAACCCCATGGCAAGGAGTTAATAGAATTAGTCCGTATTGGTGGTTATTTTTCCTTCCATTTAGAGTTATGGCTAAGTTTGTCGACTTCAACTATATGAAAAAAGAGTATAGGAAATGTGTGCAAAGTGCAAATAAAACTGATTCTAAGTTGATATTTAATTCTTGCGAAACTAATGATGAAAAACATCCTATTCCTGAAGCCTATGTGGAACAGGTTATCTTACATCAATTTGAAGATGCCGAATTTTATATTCCAGCAGAATACGATAAACTCCTGAAAAATTTTTATGGGGATTACATGCAACTTCCACCACCGGAACAACGAGAGGGGCATCATAATATCGTAGAATTGAAATTGGGATAGAAGGGGGAAAATATGCTTCGTTTTGGGACTGTAAGTTATAATATTTACGCAAATTTTACTAACTATGGCTCTGCTTTGCAAACCTGGGCTTTGCATCAGGCTATAAATAGTATTGGAAAAGATAAATGGCAGGCGGTGTTGGTTGATTATTGTCCTGCAATCTTAAAAGATAAGGATCCTCTTAATCCTTTTGGAAATTTGTGGGATAAGGATGAAGAGTCCCGACAGATGTGTGAATTAAGCTTGCCGGCGATCCAAGTAAACTATAAAAAATTTCAAGAATTCTATAGGAATCGATTCACCCGGACAGAGAGAAAGTACACAGCTAAAAATTTTAATAATATTGTAGCTAATGAATCAATCGATGGATTTGTCTGCGGAAGTGATACGATCTTTTGTATTGATGAATTCGGTTTTGACGATGGTTACTATGCAAATTATTCTTGTATGAAAGATGGGTATACTGTTGCTTATGCTGCCAGTTTTGGTGATTCTCATTTTAAAGAGAATGATTACAACACATTAGACCAGAGAATCAAAAATTTCAAGGCAATTGGGTTAAGAGAACAAACAATGATCCCTTATATAAGTAAGCAGACAGATATACCTGTACAAAGGGTGCTTGATCCTACACTGCTTCTTCCAGTAAAAGTCTATGATGATAAATTAACGGTCCCCAGAATAGTGAAGGAGAAATATCTTCTGTATTATTCCAGGCGGTATAATCCCGAGATGGAAAAATATGTTGAGAAACTTGCGCATAAACATCATTGGAAAATAGTTGAAATCAGTTTAAGAGCTGTAAATGCCAGAAAGCATCAGATGTTTTATGAAGCAGGTGTGGAAGAGTTTTTATCTCTGGTTAAGTATGCTGAATTTGTTGTTACTAACTCATATCATGGTATGATATTCAGTATCCAATATAAACGGCCTTTCGCGATCTTTTCCAGGGAGCAGTGTGATACGAAAAATAGGGAACTGCTTCAACTTTTGGATTTGTCAAATCGATTGAATCCGTATACTAGGGACATAGCAGAAGTACCTGTAGATTATGAAAAAGTTCATTCCATTATTGAGTCAGAGAGAGAGGTATCTTTAGGCTTTCTCAGGAATGAGCTTGAAGGGTGTTAATAATAACGTAAGGAGAAAAATGAAGGGATATCTTCAGACAGGAATCAAATCTCAATGCTTTGGCTGTGAAGCATGTGCACAAATTTGTCCAGTGAATGCAATTCAAATGCAGGAAGATGATGAGAAATTTCGCTATCCGAGCATTGATGAGTCTATATGTATTCATTGCGGGAAGTGTTTAAAAGTATGTCCTGTGGAACAGTTGCCACCGTTTTATCAGGATTCCCAATATACATTTGGTGGATATTATAATAGTTGGGATGTTAGAAATCAGAGTACTTCTGGTGGAGCGTTTACGGCAATCCTGGAAAGCTGGTTTGAAGATGATTCCGTGATTTTTGGAGCTGTTGCGCAAGGATTGTACGTTTATCATACAGCTGTCAATAAATTAGATAATGCAAGTATTTTTAGAAAATCGAAGTATTTGCAGAGCAGAATAGGTGATAGTTATAAGAAAGCAGAACAATTTTTAAAAGAAGGTAAAAAAGTCCTGTTTTCAGGAACACCCTGTCAGATTGCTGGATTACGAACATTTCTCAAAGATAAAGAGTGTAGCAAATTACTAACAATAGAGGTTATCTGCGAAGGTGTTCCCAGTCCACTGTTCATGGAGAGTAAGGACAATTATTTCAAAAAGAAGTACCATGCTGCAATCAAATCAATCGATTATAGAGATACCGATGTAAAATGGAACCGGAGTCTTTTTAAGGGGAAATGGGATTTTCAAGTGATGTCTGTAATACTTGAAAATGGCAAGACGATAAAACAGGATCGTTGGTTTAATCCTTTCTGGAAACTGTGGTTGAGCCATTTAATGAGTCGGCCTTCCTGCTATCAGTGCCCATTTACCAGGCCTCAAAGAGGTGCTGATATTACCTTGGGGGATTTGTGGGGTGTACATTTATATTGTCCGGAATTATATGGAGACAATGGAGGAGCTTCTTTGATTGTCTGTAACACACAAAAGGGCAAGAATGTATTCGATAAGGCAAAGAAAAAAATGTATGGACACAGCTTAGATTTTTCTACGGCATTAAAATATCAGAGCCCAATGAGAAAATGTATTGCAGCCAATCCTAAACGGATAGAATTCATGTCTGATCTGAAATCATTATCTTATGAACAACTATGTAATAAATGGTATTCTGGCCCTTCCCTTAAGTTGCTTTGGCAAAAATATATATGGGGAAACAGACAAAAAATTTTGGCGTGGAATATGCTCCATAATCAAAAGAAAGAAGGTCAATAAATAATGTTGAATTTCACCGTTGGACCTGTACAGGCGAATCAAACAGTATGTGAAATTGGTGCAGAGCAGGTACCTTATTTTAGAACGGCTGAGTTTTCTCAAATCATGTTGGAAAATGAACAGTATATGAAAAAATTTTCCAAGGCAGCTGCTGATTCCCGAGTGGTATTCATTACGGGTTCTGGAACGGCAGCAATGGAAGCGACCGTAATGAATACTTTATCAGATAAGGATAAAGTTCTGGTCGTTAACGGTGGTAGTTTTGGACATCGATTTGTTCTGCTTTGTGAACGGCATCACATTCCATATACTGAAATTAAGTTAGAAATTGGGCAAGCCTTAAAAGAGAAAATGCTGAAACCTTTTGATGGGAAAGGTTATACTGCATTTTTGGTTAATATAGACGAAACATCTACAGGTACTTTGTATGATATGAATCTAATCAGCGAATTTTGTAAGAAAAATAATCTTTTTCTGATTGCAGATTCCATCAGTTCGTTTTTGGCGGATCCTTTCGACATGGAAAAGTTGAATGTAGATGTAATGATTACGGGTTCTCAGAAAGCCTTGGCCTGCCCTCCTGGTATTTCTATTATTGTACTGTCCTCCAGAGCTGTGAAACGGGTAGAAGAAGCCGAGTGTCCATGTATGTATTTTGATTTAAAAGATGCACTAAAAAATGCTGAACGGGGGCAAACTCCTTTTACTCCAGCAGTAGGTATCCTTCGTCAAATCCATGCTCGCCTTCAGGAAATTGACCAGAATGGTGGAGTAGAGGCAGAACAAAAACGAATTGCAGCTCTAGCCCATTATTTTAGAGAACGAATCAAAGATCTTCCTTTTGAATTTGTATCTGAATCTATGTCTAATGCAGTAACGCCTTTACATCCTGTTACGGCGTCTGCCAATGATATTTTTTTAAGATTAAAAGATGAATATCATATTTGGATCTGTCCCAATGGAGGAGAATTAAAAGATCGTATTTTCCGTGTAGGACATTTAGGGGCTCTGACCAAGAAGGATTATGATACGTTAATTGCTGCTTTTGAAGATTTGCAGAAAAGAAATTTGATCTAAAATAGAGAGGAAATTCTATTGTGAAAACAGTTATAACCTATGGAACGTATGATTTACTTCATTATGGCCATATACGGTTATTAGAACGAGCTAAGGAGTTAGGAGATTATCTTATTGTAGGGGTTACCTCAGATGACTACGATAAGACTCGAGGAAAAATCAACAACAAGCAATCTCTCATGGAACGCATGGCTGCTGTAAAGGCAACTGGCTTAGCTGATAAAATCATCGTAGAAGAATATGAAGGCCAGAAGATTGATGATATCAAACGGTATGGTGTTGATGTTTTTACTGTTGGCTCTGATTGGAAGGGGAAATTTGATTATTTAAAGCAATATTGTGATGTTATTTATCTTCCCAGAACGGAAGGTATTTCTAGTTCACAGCTGCGTGCTAAGGAAAACGAACTATCTATTGGTATTATGGGGCAAACTTCTTTTTGGTGGAAATTTGTCAATGAATGCAAATTTGTCAATGGACTCTATTTCGGCGGAATTTGTACGGAGCGTAACCAGTTTGATAGCATCCAAAAACAGGCGGCAGACAAAAATTTAGAAATTCCTTTTTTGACAGATCAATATGATGATTTTCTTGATAAGGTAGATGCAGTATATATCATTTCCAAGCCGGAGCAGCACTATGAGCAAATAAAAAAAGCATTGAATAAGAAGAAAAACGTACTCTGTGAGGCTCCAATCACGGAATCTGTAAAAGATACGCAGGAATTGTTTTCTCTTGCTGAAAAGCAGGGTTGTATCCTGATGGAAGCTATTAAGACTGCGTATGCTACAGCATACGAACGTGTTTTATTAGTAGCTCAAAGCGGTCGTATTGGTAGAATCGTTTCTATAGACGCGACCTGTACCAGTTTGAAGGATGGTATGGGTGAACCTGGCGCAAAGTTGAACCGGCACTGGAATAGTATGGAAGCATGGGGCCCAACGGCAATGCTTCCGGTATTCCAGTTACTGGGAACGGATTATTCCCAGAAATTGATTGTTTCCCATTACTTAGACGAAGCAAAAAAATATGACGGATATACCAAGATAAACTTCGTCTACCCTCATGCTACGGCTACTGTACAGGTAGCTAAGGCTGCAAAATCTGAAGGTGAATTAATAATCACTGGTGAAAAAGGATATATTTATGTTCCTGCTCCTTGGTGGAAAACCGATTATTTTGAAGTGCGATATGAAAATCCCCAGGATAATCTGCGATATTTTTATCAATTAGATGGTGAAGGGATTCGCTACGAAGTTGTTGCTTTTGTAAGATCTATTGAAACAAAGAAAAATGGTACGTATATCGACGAAAAAGTTTCGTTGGCCATTTCAAAGATTATAGAAGATTGCAAAATGCATAAGGATGTTGTAGAGATTTAAAAGAAGCTGTTATAGTTGTAAATAATGGCCATCACGTGTTGCAGTATAGTAGTATTTTTGACATTAAATAAATAGTTGAGTATCTGGTGTGTAATAAAATCCATTATAATTTAGTATGGAGGGAAAATATGCAACATGCTTATTTGATAATGGCACATTCTGATTTTTATCTTTTGCAAAAGTTAATTCAGGTGATAGACAATCCAAATGGGGATATCTTTCTCCATTTGGATGCAAAAAATAAATATGCAAATGAAGATATCAAGAAACTAAAGGAATCTGTGAAATATAGTCAATTACATATTTACAGCCAAATTCCAGTTATTTGGGGAAGCAAGACGCAAATAGACTGTGAACTTTTTTTAATGCAGCAAGCAATCTCTGGAAATTATATATATTACCATTTATTGTCCGGTCAGGATTTCTTGTTAAAACCGGTTTCAGATATTCAAGAATTTTTTCAAAGAAATAATGGAAGAGAATTTTTAGCGGTTGATACAAATCCGCTTAATCGTGAATTAATGATTGAGCGAATTGATCATTATCACTGGATTTTTAATAAACGATATCTCACAATGAGATTTAATCAGTTAAGCAGACCTGTTGAAAAATGTCTTGGAATTCATCGCTTAAATGATAAAGAAAGAGCTTGTTTTGCCAAAGGAATGAATTGGGCAAGTATGACAAAACCCTTTCTTCAATGTATATTACGCGAACAAGAAAAGATACAAAAAATGGCAAGGCATACACTATGCTTTGACGAAATGTATAAGCAGATGATATATATGGCTCATCAAAATGAATTTCAATTATATAAAGGAATCAATTTATCAGAAGCAAATATTCAGACTCCTCGCTGTCAGCTAGAAGCAGACGCAACGATGCATAAAGTGGATTGGGAACGTGGAACGCCATATACATATCGAATGTCTGATTACAATGAATTGATTAGCAGTCATTGTTGCTTTGCAAGAAAATTTAATTCGAGTATTGATCGGAATATTATCGATAAATTATACGAATATGTAATTAAAAATTAAATGAATTGTCAACGCCGGAAGAAAAGACGACCGGATTTAGACCGGTTCCAATCTTTTAATCGGTACCTTTCTCCTTTAATATTTACCAAATGGGTATGGAGCAGTAACATATTTAAAATAGATGTAGTTATTACCATATCACCTATTAATACGCCTCAATTTATAAGATATTCATTTCTGGTCATAATCACGTTGCTCTGCTCATGCCATGAACAGATAACTTGCCCGAGCAGTTTCGCATGTCGCTCGGGCAAACTGTCTATATTCAACTTTATGAATTTATATTAGTTTGTCCCTTTGGGTCAATTATGGTTCAGACTTAATAATTCAGAGCGTAATAAAACGGATCATATTAGAGCCCAGCTGAAATAGCCAAATACAGTCGGGCTAAAAACGCCAATATCAGCCGAATTAAAATCGCCAATTTCAGTCGGATTAAAAAAGCCATTGCTAATTTCCCTGGTGATATTTTAAACTGAATGCGACCAAACATCAGCCTAAAAATGATCATGGAAAAAGAGAACAGCAATGGCTTACAAGCTATAGTATCACAAGCTTTAGCCGTTATAAAAGAGAAAAATGGCAAAAATTTTGACTTAGAAAAAGTAAATCTGGCAGAGCTGTATTAGAGCCCAGATGAAATGTAACCGCAAAATCATCCGGTGTACAACATATAAAGCAATAGGCCCTGCCGACCAAAGCCGGCAGGGCCTATTGCTTACTTGCATATATTCTGCACTTCTTCAGACCAGGGGATGATCTGCTGCAGCAGGTCCGGATGGATTTTGAAATCCATATCGGGCAGTTTCTCGAAAAGATAGGTCAGATAGGTGTATGGCTCCAGGCCATTGGCCTTACAGGTCTCGATGATGCTGTAAATCGTGGCACTGGCTTCTGCTCCTTTGGGAGAAGCGCTGAACAGCCAGTTCTTCCGGCCTATGGTGAAGTTCCGAATGGCCCGTTCACAGATATTGTTCGTCATGGCAGCTTCTCCATATTCCAGGTAGGCACTCAACTGCTTCCTGTGGAGGAGAATATATTGGATGGCCTTGCCCAGCGGCGATTTCAGGCTCGGCTGTTCGCCCATTTTCGTTTCCAGCCACGCAAAGTAAGCCTCCAGCTTGCTTTTTTCAAGCCGCAGACGTTCTTCTTTCCGTTTTTCCGGATCCAGTTCCGCCAGTTTCTTGTCTTCGGCAAAGATTTCCCCCAGTTTCTGGATGGCCTGGCCACAGGTGGTCTGGGCAATCCCTTCCTTGGGCATGTCGGCCGGGATGGCATTGACGAAGTTCCGCCGTGCGTGCACCCAGCACAGAGCATGGACTTTGCAGGGGACCTTCTCATACCCTGCATACCATCAGTCTACAGGATTCCCTGATACCCCTCCAGAAACTTCCTGGCGAACTCACCGCTCCTGCCCTGGCAGTACTGGTAGATCCGTATCTTTTTCAGTTGTTCATATTCTCCATTGGTATACACCCACATGAAGGACTTGGTAGTGTTCTTCCGGTTCTGCTCATTCAGCACCTGGACCGGAGTTTCGTCCGCATGGATCACCGCCTGCTTCAGCAGCTCAGCCTTCATGACACTGACCAGGGGGGCCAGCCAGTCCTGGGAAGAACGGATGATCCAGTTGGCCATGGTTGCCCGGGAAAGGGGCAGGCCGATATTCTTCCATTCCTGTTCCTGCCGATGGAGCGGCACGGCCATCTGGTATTTCTGGACGATGACATGGGCCACGGCAGAGGCGGTGGCCATGGAATTCTGCAGGACGCTGTGAGGTACCTGAGGCTTCTCCACCACAAAATGCTGCTGCTTCCGGCATTCCAGGCACTGGAAAGATTCCCGGTAGATGTCGATGATCTTGACCTGGGCAGGGATGAACTGCACTTCCGTGCGGATCTTCTCTTTGCCCATGGAGACCAGAGGACTGCCGCAGCGTTTACAGATCCGTTCCTCTTCCGGGAGCGTATACAATTTTTCTTCATGAGGGAACTTTTCCAGCAGTTCGGCCCAATCCCGTTTCTGTTTCTTGCGCCGTTTGTGGGCCGGCACTCCGATTTCAGGGTCCGGCGCCGATGGCTTGGCTTCCATTTCAGCTTCATTGAAGAGATTGAGCTGGTCCGGACAGATCTTTTCCGCCTTTTCCGTGCGGGAACCGAAGACCGTGTGCCGCAGAGCATGCAGCTGTTGTTTGAGTCTCTGGTTCTCCTCGGACAGACGTTCCACTTTCTGTTCCAGTTCCTTGATCTGTTCTTCGGTTCTCACTGATTCGGCCACGGTTCCGGTCTCCTTCGTTTCATGATGTTTCCATTATACCGGAGGAAAGAACCGAAATCCAGGAAATCCACAGACTTACTATTTCCACTTTTTTCAGATGGTCAGGGACGGATGGACTGTCTGCACCGCTTTTGGCTGATGGATGGAGAGCCCTTCTGTGAGCCAGCGGAGCTGCTGTTGGGAGAGTTCTACCAAATCTTCCGGAGCGTTTGGCCACTGATACCGGCCATTTTCCAGCCTCTTGTACAGCAGCAGGAATCCAGTCTCATCCCACAAGAGAGCCTTGATCCGGTCTTTCCTTCTCCCACAGAACAGAAAGAGGGCAGGCTGATGGGGATCCAGATGGAAACGGGCGGCCACCAGAGCGGCCAGCCCGTCGATGGATTTCCGCATATCCGTGTATCCACAGGCCAGGTAGATATGGTCGGCAGTGATGTTGCGGATTAACACAGGAACACCTCTTTCAGGACCTGCAGCGTGCGCTGCAGGTCTTGCGGAGCTGTTCCCTCAGGGATTTCCAGAGAAGCAGAGCCCACATGGACGACCATATTTCCGCAGGGAGGATGTTCCTCCTTCGCCAGAGAGACAGCCGCAAATTGGGTCGTACAGACGGGGACCTGAGCATTGGCTGACAAAGCTTCCTTTCTCAGTTCTTTGAGCCAGTAGTACATGGCATGATGGCTCATCTGGCGGGATCTGCAGAACGCCTTGATGCAAAGCCCGCTTTCCTGTTGTTCCTTCAGTATCTGGCTCCAGTATTCCAGTGCCTTTTGGTGTTTGATACGTTGAATTTCTCCCAAAACAAAACCACCTCCAGAGATGAGTAACACGAATGACTCGAAAAAACGACACGCTGCGCACCGTAGGGAAATTCGTTTTTTTCGTGCGATATTTTTAACATCCGTATTATCTCAAACTGAAGGTGGTGATTTCATACACCGGATTTTTAAGCGCTTACTGAATTTTTGCTTTTTTCTACAAAGTTTGGTATCCTATAGGCAACGAACTGAAGTTCATGATTTTAGAGATGGATTAAAAAAAGTTGCTAAATTTATGATGAAATATTTTTATGATGGGAGAGGTATACTTCAAAGTGTTGTATTCTATTCAAAACATACATGAACTTTTTTCCATAGTTTGTTTTACTGTTCTATTCTTAATTAGCTTTACGGTTCATAGAAAGATAATTCCTAAAGGGTACTTTTCTTTAGATGAAATTGCATATATGTTTGACTTAAAACGCTTTTGGACTGCCTCAAACATTCGCTGCTTTTTTATTGGTGCAATTATATTCCTGGGCTACTATCAGTTCGATATTAAAAGCAAAACAGTTTATTATTCGGCCTTAGGATTGGTATCCTTAATACAAGTTTTCCCTGTTATTATGAAGTATCAATTGTATAAGTTCTGGGAAGGCACTTATCGTTTCAAATTATTTTGTGCAAATATATTTTATGTAGCAGTACTATTTTTTATGGGTTTTGCTTGTTTGGAATTTATGATTCCTGCAATACAAGGCGAAAAAGGATATATAGATACGGTATATCCTTCTATAAACTTTGTGTTGGGAATATTTCTTTACATTTTTCCGCTGTTTATTCAATTTTCTGTTCAACGAAATGCTGACTTTATGAATTCGGTCAGAATAAATTTTTTACATACTGATACAACAATAATGTTAAGAAACATTGATCTGATGAATCGAAAGAATAGTCTTGTTATATATTACAAGGCAGAGATTAAAAAGAATGCGGAATTTTACAAAATGGATCCAGAGCTGTTGAAATCCGTTCTTCTTATCGAGGAATTCAATCGAGGTTCCCTCATTCAATCTTTTATTGAACGGCTACTCATAAACTATTTTCCTGAAATTGTGTTAAAACAGGATATGTCAATTGGATTTGGGCAAGTTAAAATTTCTACAGCGAGCCGCCTTCTAAACATATCTGAGGGAAAAGCATTGGAAGAATTGGCAAATCCAATAAAAAATATTGAAATTTGTGCACGCTATATACGTTTGTTAATTAATCAATATGCAAAGAATCAATTTCGTAGTTCAGTATATAATGATTTATACGATTATATTGCAAAAAATTATATAGGAGCGGCGAAGGCAACAATGTATAATGCCGTTTTGTATGCAGCTATCCTAAGAGGCCGAAGTAAGATTGAAATGGAACAACGTTTACAAAAAGAAAAAGATAAAAAGAACAAGCAAGTTTTTGTTAAGGCTTAAAGGTGTCTTTCATCAACCACTTTTCCCCATTGTCATCATGGGAAATTTCCCATTTTTACCAAGGTACTAGCGGCGGGTTCATTTGACCATGTAGAGTCGGATTAAAACAGCCAATTTTCCTGGAGAGATTTTAAATGGAATGTGGCTAGGCAGCTACTTTCCAAGATCATGTGGGATGGGGGAAGTATGGCGTGGCGATTTGGTTGGGCTGAAAATGGCGATTTCAGATGGGCTCTAAATGGCTGTTTCAGATGGGCGCTAATATTTTATCTGTTTCCAAATAAAAAATGGCTTGATAAACTGTCTGCCCAGGATATAGAGCGATTGGTAGAAATAAGAGATCGTACTCATAAGAATTCTGGAAAATGTATAATAGAGATCCTTTTAGGCAATAAACAATCTGCTGAAATTTATTTTAATAAGATGGATGAAGCGGATAAAGAAATCTTCAAGAGGAATCCTATATATAATTTATTGGAGGAAAAGGTAAGTGATAAACAAGAAAAAGCTTGAAATGATATGGCAGCATCTACAAAAAGTCATAACAATTGCTATTTTTGCCTGTATAATTTTTATCTTTTTCGGTGAACAAATAGAGAAGCAACAGGTTGCTGTGAGCTTGTTAAATGCTATGCTTGCTTTTTTCTGTCTATGGTATGGCAGGACCCGACATGCAGAAACAATCTCGAAGCTTCTTTATCTAGGCTTAGCTGAATGTCTTATAATTTGGAAGGCATTAGCTTTTTCGGAAATCTCTCTTTTATATTTTTGTATTAACTTGCTGGTATTAACCGTTTGTTATTTTATTTGCAAATTCTCTTCTCAAAACGATTCTTCCACGGTTAATGAGGAGACGAAACAGAAAATTTTTCCAGAACATCAGGCAGATATGGAAAGACTTGAAAAACTGCTGGAATCGCATAACATGTTGGGGGTTCAGGCTCCCTATGGAGAAGGAAAATCCTTTGTAGTTGATCAGGTATGTGATATTTTTCGGAAGAACAGAAATTGGAATGTGATTCATATAGAATCATTAGCTTACAGCTATGAAGACTTTGATAGGGTACTTGTTCAAAAAATTTTTCAGATATTGAAAGAGAACCATATTTACTCAATATACGCAGCAGAGCTTCTTCAGAATGTAAAAAAGAGTATTTGGGGGAAACTTTCTTTTTCTCATTTTCTTCAATCTCCTTTTGAATACTCATCTACTTTTGTTGGACTCAAAGAAGATCTGAAGCAATTGGAAAATCCACTGCTGATTGTTTTTGAAGATATTGAAAGAGTAGGGTCTCCTAAATATGTAAAGAGATTATTTGCTATTGCTGAGAGACTAAGCAGTGACAAGGCAAAATTCGTGTTAGAATACGATGCTTCTATTTTGGATGAACAGGGGATTGATTTTAAGTATAGAGAAAAGTATGTTCCTTTTGAAATGAATATAAGCGAAATTCCATATAGAACTCTGATTTATAATTTATGGGACGAAACAGAAAAGCCAGAATATGCCAACCAAAATAAATGGGGAATTGAAGATTATCAGAGAATGCCTTTACCTGATAATTACGGACCTCTTTCTTTTGTGCTGCAGCAATTGCATATACAAATAGAGTGGGAAAAGATAGGGGAAGGCAATTTTTCTGTTCGCAGGGTCAGGAATTTTTTAATAGAATCCAAGCTGTATTTATACAAAAGGGAATATCTGGATAAACCTACAAAGAAAATTATTTTAAAGGTATTCTTTTTAAAATTTTTCGTTCACGATTTGTATCTGAAATTCAAACCTGGAAAAATGCTGGAAGACCTCGCTTTGTTTAAAAATGAATATACAGATGTAAATCTTTTAGAATTCTATTCCCATGTTTTAAAAAGTGATAATCCAAATAGTACATTTACCAAATTGATGGAGAATAGGCAAAATCAAGAATCATATTATTTGTTCTGTTTTCTAGGCTATAACTGGTATGATTATGTCCAAAAATTTAAAAAGGAAAAAAATGGTGAGAAGATCTCAGAATCCGATTATATTCAGCATTTACAATATCAGGAAAAAAGAGAACAAAAGAACCGGGTAATATGGAACTTACTAATGAATGGCGAATCAGAGTACAGTAATAAGCAGCTGTTTATGAAACGATTCGTGAACGAAGTACTCGATGCTCAAAATGGAAAATCTCAACAGATTGCCTGGGAAAGACTGCTAGAAGAGGCTTTTAATGAAACTTTGTATAAGGATAACAACGGGATTTTTTATTTCGGAATCAACAATTTTGTTTCACTGGCCGAGAACATGTTTATCTGTGGTTATAAAGAGAAATGGGGAAGCTTTTTTCAATTTTATGAGAGAACACAAAAACATATCGTTATCGATTTGAATTTTGTTAGAATGCTCTATTTTGTAGATGTACAAAGCGAAGATAATTTGCTCATATCCGCAATGGATTTTTTCAATAAAGGGGAACTTATTGGAAATTTGAAAGAGAAAGAAGATTATCATAAGTTTCTTTATAAATATATCGATTCCCTTAATCGATGGAGATTTTGTGAATCTCTGGCTCCGCTTTGTGTAGAAAATTGGAAAGTAATCGGTGGATTTTCATTGAAGAATGAGCAGTTGCTCAATACCTTAAAACAGTTAAATAAGGATGTTGAAAAAGAACTGCATAAAAAGAACAATAAAAAATTAACCCTTCAACTTCAGGTCATCCAAAAGTTTATTTCAAAAAATATTAAGCTAATGGAGATGGAGAAAATGTATCCAGCCAATGAACACAGTGTTAAAATGCATGCAAGATCAATGCATGCTCATCAGAAAGAAATGGACATGATTGAGGAAAAGATAGATAAATATCCTAGCGAAAAGAATGCATTGGTTGAAGCGGAAGAGTTGATGAATAAATTATATGAGGAAGGAAAGTTAAACAGTTATGAATTACGTTGCGAGCAAGATAGTATAAAGCAAAAGAAAAAGTTAATCAAAGAGCAGGAATAGACTCAGATCAAACTTACCATGCAGAGAGCCGGATTAAAGGACAATTGCTGATTGTTATTGCAGTAGCGATTGCAGATAAAAATTTGCTCCCGAAATGAATTTCGGGAGCAAATTGCAAAAGGCAGGCTGAATCAGCGTCTGAGCCGTCTTAAAGGGGGGAATGGGGCCACTGGCCAGTCCTTGGGCGGGCCGCTCGTGGGCGGGGATTGTCAAGAATTTTGTGTTTTTAGTTTAGCCCATCATATTTTTCAATGAGCTGTCCAATCCGATCATCAATCAATAGCTGGTTCCTAACAGCAGGCCAATTGGATACGCGGCCTTTGCCTTTCCATTTTTTATTTTTTAGTTCCAAGATTCGCAGATAAAAGACTTTCATGACGGCTTCGTTATTTTGGAAAGACCCCTTTTTGGTGACCTTTCTGAAGCTGGAATTGATGCTTTCGATGGCATTCGTCGTATACATGACTTTTCGGACGTCCGGTCCATAATTGAAGAGTTGCTCTACATGGCTGAAATTTCTTTCCTAGACGGAGATAGCACCTGGGAATTGGGACCATTTTTCCTTGAATGCGGCGAAAAGCCTACGAGCTTCTTCCACATTTACCGCCCGGTAAATGGCCTTTAGTTCTCTCATGAATTCTCGGCTTTGGTTCCAAGGAACATACCGCAGAGAATTCCGAATCAGGTGGACGATGCAGCGCTGGACAACAGTACCCGGGAAAATGGCACGGGCTCCTTCCTCAAGCCCACTGACACCATCCATGGAGATAAATCCCACATCCTGAACTCCGCGGCTCTTGATTTCGTCGAAGATCTGCATCCAAGTATGTTTTCCCTCTGTTTCATTAATCCATAAGCCAAGGATATCTTTGTTGCCGTTGATATCATAGCCGAGGATAACATAGACTGCTTTCTGATTGATTGCCATTTCTGTCCGCATGGAAACATAGATGCAGTCTACGAAGAGAAATGGATAAAATGGAAGCAGCGGCCGGTTCTGCCATTCATAAACTTCTTCCATGATACAGTCTGTAATGTGAGAAATCTGCTCGTGGGAGATAGAAAAGCCGTAGATATCTTCGATAGTAGATGCAATATCCCGTTGACTCATACCCCGGCCGTACATAGCCAAGACCTTTCCTTCAATGGAAGAAACATCTCTCTGATGTTTCTTGATAATCTGAGGTTCAAAGGTGCTCTCCCGATTCCGAGGAATCTGAATAGGAACATCGCTCATAGTGGTCTTCACTGTTTTCAGCGAATAACCATTACGAGAGTTACTACCTTTTTCGGGACTCGACCCATTTTTAGGATATCCAAGGTGATTTTCCATTTCTCCTTTGAGAGCAGCTTCAAAAAGGGGGGCAAAAATCTTCTTCAGAGCATCCTGGATTTCCTCAGCAGATTGAGGTTTATATATATCGTAGATAGCTTGGCCAATTTTTTCTTCGGGGGTAAGAGTACGCTTTGCCATAGTAGTCCACTCCTTTGCCTTTGGTCCCTTTCAGTATGAGGTATAAATAGATTTTGAGCAAGACGCTTACGCATTTACACAAAATATTTTACACTCTCGTTGGGCGGCGCCCTACATTGACGGAGAACGGACAACGCCTCACGCTGAACGTCTCACGTCTCACGCCGATGGAGGGAACCCACCAGTGGATTCCTTTGAATGGAAACGCAGCCTGCGGCTGCTAACCCACCACCCATGCTGGCGCATGGATACCCCAGCTACGGCATAAGCGACCTCGCTATCCGCTAAAGCGGATGCGCCCTGCTTACGCCCTTGTAAAGGGCGGAGATATAATTACAGGTTCAGCATAAAAGAAAGGCGTTCTTCATCAACCACTTTTCCCCATTGTCATCATGGGAAATTCCCCATTTTCACCAGGGTTCTAGCGTCGGGTTAATTTGACCAAGTAGAGTCGGGTTAAAATGACCAATTTCAGTCGGATTAAAACAGCCAATTTGCCTGGAGACATTTTAAATGGAATGTGGCCAGGCAGCTGCTTTCCAAGATCATATAGGATGGGGGAAGTATGGTGTGGCGACTTGGTTGGGCTGAAAATGGCGATTTCAGATGGGCCCTAATAATAGTGATTAGGTGGTTAAGTGGATAAGTGGCTAGGTGATTTGGGTCGTTGAGCCGATTTGCTTATCGAGAGTCTGTATAGAGGTCTTTTAGTAGGGAAAATTTTAAAATATCAACTTACTTTATCAATTGATTCAAGAATACCTGTTCGGAGTTTACAAAATGAGAGAACTTTGTTAGAATAATTAAATGGAACAGTATAAGCATTTTTCATGATTTCAGGAGCCAGCAATGTTCAAAGAAACAGTCTATCATGGAACAATACAGCAAAAAGCTGACGCTATAGTAAAAGAGGGATTCATAGAAAGCAGTAAAGATATTGAATGGCTTGGTACAGGAATCTATTTTTTTGCCAAGCGGGAAGATGCTGAATTGTGGGCAGAAAATGAGGCTGCGAAGAAAAAGAATAAAGTAACAAAACCGTGTCTTCTGCAAGCTAATATCTTTTGTAATGATGACGAATTTCTTGACTTGGATATAGAAGAGAATATGGCTGAAATGGAAAGAACAATTCTTCCATTTTTGGAAAAAGGAGAAGAAGGACATCCTGTTATTAATGGCGACAATAGCGGTGTAAAACTGCGATGCCTAGCATGCAATTTCTACAAGAAATTGAAAGGAATAAAAATTTTGGCCTATTCTTTTCCTAAAAGAATCATGGTTAATAAACTTGGGTTTCGTGTTTGTTTGAAACAAAGACAATATGCTGTGAGCAGTAATAAAAATATTGGGGAAGTGAAAAAGTTTCGATAGGAGGCAGTCGAAATGAAAAACAGTGATCTTAACGCATTATTAAAAGAATGCTGTTTGGAATTGGGCATTGAATGGGTAGATGAACCGGGTCCTGCTGTGATAGATGGGCAAAAGGCAGACGAGTATTTCAAAGATCATACCATTTTTCCTGATACGAAGGATATTGCTTTAGTTTTGGAATATCCTGACGGAAATGATGGGAATGAGATGGATTCAGATTTGCCTGTTGATATTTTAGTAGATACTACAGATGAAATTTTAAAGGCCGCATAGAAGGAGACAATATGGATTTTCAGGAAAAACAGCTAAGCAGTTTGCAGATGCAGCATTTGCATGTCAAGGATATAAAGTTCTCTGCAACTGGAAAAGAACCAGTTCGACCTACTAAAATGAATGTTGCATTTCATGTGGATAAAAATGTCCAATCTGACAGTAAAATGGCAGTGGAATTAAGTTGTGATATTGATATTCCCGAAATTGCTCAAATGCAAGTAAAATTAGCTGCTGATTTTGAGACAGATGGGAATGTTCCAGTTGAAAGCATGCTAAAAAATGCGATTGCCATCATGTTTCCATTCTTAAGAAGTCAAGTTACCTTGGTTACATCACAACCAAATTTCAGACCGATCATATTACCAATTATTAATATTAATAATCTGGTAAAATAACCAGGAAAGCCCTTTAAAGCTGGAATATCATTTTCCATCTTTAAAGGGCTTTCTTTTATTTTTTAGGAATCAGGTGATTGCCGAACGAATGAATACAGACCACTAGGCGGCCTGGTGTATTAGAGCCCATCTGAATTAGCCATTTTGAGCCCATCTG
>ULRS01015817.1_pt1 | contig 24009 bp, 20 predicted proteins | sample 1955671 | NCBI WGS metagenome assembly ULRS01 (sample SAMEA4835689, study PRJEB28245) | human gut metagenome | biome: gut microbiome; material: fecal sample | place: Denmark | collected 2008
TTCTGGAAAATTCCCCTACCGAGTAAAATTTTACACTAAGCTTTGTATGTATGACAGAAACGCACAAAAAATCCCGGCTCTTTCGAGCCGGGATTTTGCCTACCGGGTGTCAGGTCGCATCTGCAATTTCGCTGGTGTCGATCACACGGATGCCGGAGAGGGTGTACTGCGTAAGTCCTGCAATCGCCGTTCCCGCTTCGAGAAGCTGGACTTCTGTCGCGGTCAGCTTGATCTGGTTGTAGTTCAGATTTTTGATCGCCTTTTTCGCTGCATCGGTATTTTCTACACGGACCTGCAGTTTCGTATCAATGATTTTCTTTTGTGCTGCCATAGTGATGGCCTCCTTTTTTGAAATCTGTCATGAACATCCACCTTATTCCAGGACTTCCTGTGTGGTGGTGGTGAGGACGGCCTTCTCGAAAGAGATGACCTCGACGCCGCTCTTTGTGGTGAGGACCGGCAGGATCTTCGCTGCCGCGGTCTTCGCCTCATCGAGCGTCAGACCTTCCTTCGCGTTTTCAATGCTGACTGTAGAAGTCGTGTTTGCTGCCGTCTTGAAGACGAGCTGAAGTTTTTTTGCCATATGTATGGCTCCTTTCTGAGGGGATACTCTTTTGGATTTTTCAACCAGGGCCCTTGGTTGTTCCGTTTCTCTTGCCCCTCTGTAAATAACATCGGGGACGCATGTGATTTGTGACCCTCTGATTTGAAAAAGTTTCGAGGATCGCCGTCATGCGTTTCCCGAAGGGATTCCCATAGGGAAACGGGCTAGTTTGAAAACAGGGATTGTGATGACGAAACGGGAGGACGGGCTGTCTCACATGGCTTTTCATCCCGCTGCGGGAGACAACCTCCGCCCCTTCGGGGCACCTCCTTCCAGAGGAAGGAGGGAGAAGTCCAAAATCCTTCCCGTTATAGGGAAGGCAGTGAAACGAGAATACCGTTGCCGCACCCAAAGCCTTCCCCGTATCGTCATTTCGAGCGAAGCGAGAAATCTTTGTCATTCGCGATCAGGCGATCGATATTTGGAAGTCCCAAACGGGAAACCTCACACCCGCAGACTTTCGGGCATTGCCCCATATACTCACGGCGAACCGCCAGCACCATTTCGTATCGCCCCACGGCCAAGTTTGACGAATCCGTATTTCTTAAGAGGATCCGCGCATCGCTTCGAGGTAGCCTTTCTGCATCTTCTTCGCATGGCGATAGATCACGGAAGGCGAGGTGTGTGTCCGCTCCGCGATTTCCGGCCACGACAGCCCCGCAAGGCGCAGAAAGAGCAGCTCCTTCTGTTTCTTCGTCCAGGGGATCAAATCCCACGGATTTCCCTCCTGCATGGAAATCCGATGGTCCCAGTCCACCTCATACCAGTTCGGCGCAGGACCGTCGGATGCGATTTCTCCCGTCACCAGGAGTTCCGCCGTCTCGCTCGAAGATGCCGTCATCTCGTGGGCGAGCCTCTTCTGATGCCCGCGGCAGATGTCGACGGCGCGCCACCGCATACGCTGCGTGATGTACGACAGAAAGGACACGCGGCTCTTCTCGTCGTACTTTTCCAGGCATTCCAGAAAGCCAAGCCACAGCTCCTGCCGTGCCTCTTCCGCGGGCAGCGTCTCATAGGCTGTCTTCGACAGCGAATAAATAAGACCTTTGAACCGTTCGCAGAGCGCCTCTTTCGCCGCCTGCTCTCCTGCCTTCGCCGCCAGCACCAGACGCTGGATGGCCTCACGGTCAGAAATAGGTTCGATATTTGCATATATAGTTTTTTTCATAGAGAAATCTTCCATTTCTCCGAAAGCGCTTCCGGTCATCTCACCGGCTGGCCATACTATATCATGCGAATTTTTCGTATTCCCGCTCCAGAGAAGCATATTTTTCTCATCTGTCGCTCAGAAAAGACGCTTCAAAAGCAAGGAAGAGAAGAGTCCATGTCTTCCCCATTTTTCAAGCTATGTCCGATGTGCTTCAAAATTTTTGAAGCACGCCAGCGATTTTCTCCACTCAAAAAACCGTAAAAACCCGATCCTATCGGACTTTTACGGTTTTTTGAAAATCATAAAAAGGACTTGACAAGTTTTCAAAAGTACGCTTTTCAAGACGTATTTTCCCCACGCAAAAAAGACAGGAGGCTATCCTATCGAATGGTCTGATCCAATGAATCGGGCGCCAGGCTGGGAGGCGTAGAGTTTTCGAGGGTGGCCCGGCCGTAGCCAGGACTTCTACTCACTTAGAGGCGAGCCTGATCTTGTCGTCAATGCGATCCACTTTATTCGGCTTCGGATTTTCATCCTGTCTTTTTTATTGTCTTACTATCTTGCACACCTTCCCCGACTCCTCCCGGGCGAAGCCTTCGAAGGGAGAAACGCTCGAGAGCCGCATCATATCCGCTGTCCTTTCTTCCCTCTGCCTAGGATGAAGGAAATCCGGTCGCCAGATATCTCCGGGAAGCTCTCTCCCGCTTCTATACATAGCATCGAGAATGCCGGAAAAAAGTGACCCTTTTTTAGGAAATGCGGATTAGGAAAATACTGATTCAATCGCAGAGTTAAATTCTGCAAGAATTTTTATATACTATTTCTCCTCCATGTAAGAGACAATGCCATCGAATAGTTGGCAAGCCGTGTCATACGAGGCGCGATCATATAGGACAAGGTAGATCTCCATATCCACTTTGGTGTGCGACAAAAAATCGCGGATAGCACGCACGGCGATGCGAAGTGCCTGATCTTTCGGATAGCCATAGGCACCTGAGGAGATCAGCGGGAACGCGATGGATCGTACGCCGCGTGCGCAGGCAAGGGTAAGGGATGCCCTGTAGCAGGAAATGAGAAGCGGTTCTTCTCCATGCTGCCCGTCTTTCCAGATGGGACCGACGGTGTGGATCACGTATTTTGCCGGCAGAAGATAGCCCTTCGTGATCTTCGCTTCCCCCGTCTGGCAGCCATGGAGCGTCCGGCACTCCGCGAGGAGCTCCGGCCCCGCTGCCTGATGGATCGCGCCATCCACCCCACCCCCGCCCAAAAGTGTCGGGCAGGCGGCATTCACGATGGCGTCGACTTTCATTTTTGTAATATCGTTTCGAATGATTTGAAATGGCATGGTTTTCATCCTTTCTGGCGATTTGAAGCATCATAGGTTTGACCAGGTGCTATGGGTTCTGCGATGGTGGCACGGCGCAAAAAGGCACATGGGCGCGATTTTTTATTTTGAGGAATCCGTATCTCTGTCACATTCATTATATCACGGATTTCCCCACCCGCTGCGTGAAGGCGGTCTGCCTGAAGTGCCGTTCTTTCTCCCCTCTGCTTGTGCACTCCCGATGAAAGCATGAGACCCAATAAAAAGGATGTATCCCCGATCCTCTGTGACTCCTTTTCCCCACCCAAAAAGGTGATGTGAAATAACGATCGTCTCATTTTCGCGTTCCATCTGCCGCGGGGGACTTGCAGCTCTCATAGGAGTGACCGGGAAACCTTATCCCAGCTGTCTTTCATGCCATAGTCACCCTATCCGCCCCTTTCGGGCACCTTCCCCTAGAGGGGAAGGCTGTGATGCGGGGGAAGCGGTATTCTCATTTTGTAGCCTTTATCGGTGGTGCTCGGGGCAGCGCATTTGTATGACAGCTGAGTAGCCCCTTGAAGAAAGGGCGCGCCGAAGGCGAAGGACAGATCCCCATCGCGGTAAAAAATGATGTTGAATGATCCTCATCCCTGTATCGTCATTTCGAGCGAAGCGAGAAATCTTTGTTATTCGAGGCTCAGGGACACACGTTTTCCCCACGTGTGCCGCGCACCTCTCCACTTTCTTCAACTGTCTTTCATACCGCCAGTGCCCTATCCACCCCTTCGGGGCACCTTCCCCTCGAGGGGAAGGCTGTTTTAATACTTCGCGGCACTTAGATCCTTCGACTCAGTTCTCATATTTTCAGATAAGCCATTTTTTAACACACGACCTTTTTCTCCGCTCAGGATGACGAAATGCGCCACACCCCCCCCTTTGAACCCTTTGAACCCTTTGAACCTTGAACCTTGAACCTTGAACCTTGAACCATGAACCCTGAACCCTGAACCAAATGAAAGCAAAGTAAAAAGGGGCTGTGAAGAAATGCGGATTCATTTCTTCACAGCTCCTTTTTACTGTATGATTTTTAATTCTTCCAGCAAATGAATATCGATGGGGGTATATGCATCCGGGTGACTTCTGAGATAGTGCTGCTCCTCTTCGGCCGCAGGGTAGAAATTCACCAGCTCTTTCATCTCTGTCCTGACCTTCGGGCGCACCTTCCCTTCTCCTTCGAATTCATTGACAACGAGGGCATTGTCTGTCATCTGATGCGCGACGCCGCGATTCTGCAGGAAAACGAGGAAGTAGCTGATCTGCGGCACATCCTCCTTGCTCGTGTAGTAGATCCCGCTTCGGTACTGCGGGCCGACATATTTCCCCTGTATGCCATCGGTGTACGGATTGATGATGGTGAAGAATACGTTAAGGAGCATACCGATGTCGATTTTCTTTGGATTGTACGTGACCTTCACGCACTCCACAGCCTCTGCGCTCCCATCGGCGACCTGCTCCTTCGTCGGAGCTTCGATATGGCTATTCGCATAGCCCGCCTGAGTATCTACGACACCGTAGATCCTGGAAAACACTTCCTGCAGCCCATAGAATGACCCACCGGCCAGGTATAGATCTTTGGTAAACAATGTATGATTCTCCTTTTCATGCTGCGCACGTCATGGGCGCATTGAGATGTAAGATAAGGGCTACGGGTTAGCTCTGGGGACGTGCTGTCACTTGATTGTGAACGAAATCTTTGCTCGAATGAGAAATGAAGGCGCGGGTTTCGCCGCGAGTATATATGGGACGATGCCTTGGTGCTACGTATTTCTGCATTCACACATCCATCATTGATCGGTCTGCAAGGAGGATTTCTCGCTTCGCTCGAAATGACGATACGGGAGTCAGATGTCTTCCAGGGAAACACGGATTGAATCAGCGTTTCCCTAGTCCCTTGAGGCTCCTAATCCCTAGCCACTAGCTACCAGCCACTAGTCACAAAGTTACTTTTCCGTTTCTTCCAAATGCTTGATGGATGCGCGATCCATATCGAAGGAGTGGATAAGCTCCGTAACGGCCTGACTTGGGGAGACGACGCCCGCAAGGACAGCCGCTTTGACGGATGGCAGACGGCTCTTGATGAGCGGATCTTCAAAGAAGAGATTATGCAGATGTTCATCGATCATGCTGTTCACCCAGTCAAGGATCTGGCGCTGTCTGCGGTTTTCAAAAATGCCGGATTTCTTTGTGACTTTTTCAAATTCACGCATGACGGCCCACAGCTCCAAAAGACCTGTTTTCTTGATCGCGGAGCAGCGGTAAGCATGGGTTTTCCAGCCTTCGGTAGCCGGACGGATGAATTCGCACATTCTTTCATACTCGCCCTGCGCGACCTTGGCGCGCTCGAGGTTATCCCCATCCGCTTTGTTGACAACGATGGCATCGGCAAGCTCCATGATGCCTTTCTTGATGCCCTGGAGGTCATCGCCGGCCCCTGTCAGTACGACGAGCATGAAGAAATCGACCATGGAACGAACCGTGGTCTCCGACTGGCCGACACCGACGGTCTCGACAAGGATGACATCACAGCCGGCAGCCTCGCAGAGGAGCATGGTCTCACGGGATTTTCTCGCGACACCGCCCAAAGTGCCTTTGGATGGAGATGGTCGAATGAAGCAGTTCGGTTCACGAGACAGGTTCTGCATACGTGTCTTATCCCCGAGGATAGAGCCTCCGGTGATGGATGAGGTCGGGTCAACGGCAAGAACGGCGACTTTGTAGCCCTGATGGCAGAGCATCTGGCCGAAGGACTCGATGAAGGTCGATTTGCCGGCTCCCGGTACACCGGTAATACCGATACGGAGAGCCTTGCCCGTTTTAGGGAGAAGTCCCTGCAGTACGCGCTGCGCTTTGTCGAAATCTTTCGGCGCATTACTTTCGATCAGCGTGATGGCCTTGGACAGCGTCACACGATCCCCTTTGGCCACACCGTCGATGTACTGCTCGACGGTCATTTTCTTACGGAGCGGCACTTTTCGAAGCGGAGCATCCGGGTATTCCTTCGCCCCGGTGATGCTGTTTGCCGTGGTATCTATCCCACGCATGACAGAGCAGGCGAATTCAGGATTTTTCTCTTCCGGTACCCAGCTGGGTCTTAAATCATCATTGTTTTCAGGCATTTGTCATACCCTCCCTTTCCTGGCTTTTCCCCCTGTAGATGGATCATGAAAAGGAGGACTGCCAAATGAAAATATGATGTGTATCAAGCATGATTCATTGGTCGTGATAGTGACCGGCCGCGGTGACTATCCATCACCATTTCCATTCCTCTGTTTTCCGGTCTATCACTCGATTTGGATTGCAAGCCCTGCTAGGGAGCCGAGGGCGACCTCGGCTCCGCGCAGGACAAGAAATCAGATTTCTTTAAAACGCTTCTGTCACTATTCCAGCTGCGAAATGGTCATTGGTTCAGGGTTCGGGGTTCAGGTTAGGGTATCACCATTTCCAGTAACCCCCTGAACCTTGAACCCTTTGCCGATACGCATTGAATGACAGTGTCAGAAAACGGTAGGAGACCTTATTCCGCCTTAGCTTCTTCCTTAGCACGGTCTACGAGCATCTGGAGCAGCTTGATGCAGCATTTCGGAATGTTGGTGCCTGGTCCGAAGATAGCAACTGCACCATGATCGTACAGGAATTCGTAATCCTGTGGCGGGATAACGCCGCCGATAGCTACGAGGATATCTTCACGGCCGAGTTTCTTCAGATCATCGACGATAGCCGGGAGCAGGGTCTTATGACCTGCTGCCAGGGAAGAGAAGCCGACCATATGAACGTCGTTGTCGACGGCATCCTGTGCCGCTTCTTCCGGAGTCTGGAAGAGCGGGCCTACGTCGACGTCCCAGCCCATATCTGCGAAGGAGGTAGCAAGGACTTTCTGGCCTCTGTCGTGACCATCCTGGCCCATCTTCGCGAGGAAGATACGCGGGCGGCGGCCTTCGAGAGCTTCGAATTCGTTAGCCAGTTTCTTTGCTTCATCCAGTTCGGAGGTGTCATCGAATTCATTGGAGTATACGCCGGAAATGGTATGGATGACTGCATTGAAGCGGCCGGATACCTTTTCAACAGCGTCGGAGATTTCGCCAAGGGATGCACGATCATGTGCTGCCTGGACAGCAGCTTCCAGAAGGTTGCCGTTTTCACGGGATTCTGCACACTTGGTGATGGCTTCCAGATCGCGGCGGACAGCTTCCGGATCACGGATGCTTCTGAGTTTTTCCAGACGTTTGATCTGTGCGTTACGTACAGCGGTGTTATCGATGGAGAGAACGTTCAGCGGATCTTCCTTCGCCAGTCTGTACTTGTTCAGGCCGACAATGGTTTCACGGCCGGAGTCGATATCTGCCTGACGACGAGCGGCGCATTCTTCGATACGCATCTTCGGAAGGCCGGTGGAGATAGCCTTGGACATACCGCCCAGTGCTTCGACTTCCTGAATGTGTGCCCATGCACGTTTGATGATCTCGTTGGTGAGGTATTCCACATAGTAGGAGCCGCCCCATGGATCGATGATCTTGCAGACTTTGGTTTCATCCTGGATATAAAGCTGGGTGTTACGAGCCAGACGTGCAGAGAAGTCGGTCGGCAGAGCGATTGCTTCGTCGAGTGCGTTGGTATGCAGGGACTGGGTGTGACCGAGAGCTGCAGACATAGCTTCCATACAGGTACGGCCGATGTTGTTGAATGGATCCTGTTCGGTGAGGGACCAGCCGGAGGTCTGGGAGTGGGTACGAAGTGCCATGGATTTCGGATTCTTTGCGCCGAAGCCTTTGAGGATCTTTGCCCAGAGGACACGAGCGGCACGCATCTTTGCGACTTCCATGAAGTAGTTCTTGCCCTGATCCCAGAAGAAGGACAGACGCTTTGCGAATGCATCGACCGGCAGACCTGCTTTTTCGCCGCAGCGGATGTATTCCATGCCGTCTGCCAGAGTGTAACCGATTTCCAGATCGCAGGTAGCACCGCATTCCTGAATGTGGTAGCCGGAAATGGAAATGGAGTTGAACTTCGGCATGTACTTGGTGGTGTATTCGAAAATATCACCAATGATACGCATGGACATAGCCGGTGGGTAAATGTAGGTGTTACGTACCATGAATTCCTTCAGGATATCGTTCTGAATGGTACCTGCAAGGATCTTCTTGTCGACGCCCTGTTCAATGCCGGCGGAAATGAAGAATGCCAGGATCGGAAGGACGGCGCCGTTCATGGTCATAGATACGGACATCTGGTCCAGCGGGATGCCGTCGAAGAGGATGTTCATATCGAGCATGGAGCATACGGATACGCCGGCTTTACCTACGTCGCCGATAACGCGCGGGTTATCCGCATCGTAGCCGCGGTGGGTCGGAAGGTCGAATGCAATGGACAGACCTTTCTGACCTGCTGCCAGGTTTCTCTTATAGAATGCGTTGGATTCTTCTGCCGTGGAGAAGCCTGCGTACTGACGAACGGTCCATGGACGGAAAACGTACATGGTGGAGTACGGTCCACGAAGGAATGGCGGGATACCGCTCATGAAGTCCAGATGATTGCAGTCATCATAGACATCTTTGGTATAGAAGGGAGCGACCGGGATCTTTTCCATGGTCGGTTCATAGAGTGCATCAAAGCCTTTGCCGGTCTTGGCTTCCAGCTTTTCCTTCCACTCATCATAGGAGCAGTGTGGATGTTCCCCCAGAGACAGCTGTGTGAAATCAGGATTTGTGTTTGCCATTATTCAATCATTCCTTTCTTTTTCTGCAGCATGCGGAGAATTTCGTAGCAGTTTGCTTTGACGCTGATGAAATCATCTACGCCCGCCTTGCGGTAGGTCTCTTCCAGATCCTTTGGAGCTGCGCCTGCGAGGAAGAGGGTGCCGTCGCCGAGGACTTCTTTCAGTCTCGGAGCCAGAGCCGGTACATCTTCCGGATAGGTCGCATCCGTGGAGCAGATGACAGCGACATCATATGGCGTGCCTTTGTCATCAGCGCCAGCTTTCAGTGCTTCTACGCACTTATCCCAGCGGGAGCCCGGTTTGTCTTCGTCATCCTGGAAACCATTATTGAGATGGACATTGAATTCACCAACCTGCAGGAAGGAGGTGGAGAAGTCTGCTCTGGCTTTATGCTGCGGAATCTTGCCCATGTTTGCGAGGAAGATCTCGACATTCTTGCCAGTCTTTTCTTTATATGCTTCGGTATCAAAGCGGAGTGCTTCGAAGCGTTCCGTCCAGCGGTGTGCACCGATCTTTTCGACAGCAATAGAACCTTCTGCATTGCCTGCGACTTCGTAGATTTCAGCGATGGTCGCACCAGCAGCGGCAGCAGCGGCTGCCTTGTCGATGACTTCGCCTTCGCCGGCATCTTTGAGTTCTGCCAGCTTCTGGCTTCTGAAAGCAAGATCAAGATCCGCACGGTAAGCCTTAGCTGCATCGCCGAGTTCTTTCTGAATCGCTTTCGTATCTTCCGGACGGGCTTCGAGGAGCACTTCGCCCATCAGCGGGTACATGTTATTGCCGACCGCACGGTCTTTTCTGAGATCCAGTGCTTTGAAGCGCTTTTCAAGGACAGCTTTGATCTCCTTCTGCGGATAGCCTTCTTTGATTGCTTTGGTCATGCCGCCCAGAGATTCGATCTTCTGGAATTCAGCCCAGATCTTTTCTGCCATCTCTTTGGTGAGCTTTTCAATTGCCCAGGAGCCGCCGGCCGCATCGATCGGACGCAGCATGCCGAATTCTTCCTGCAGCATGATCTGCAGATTTCTAGCGATACGGCGGGAGAATTCATCACCTTTTCTGACGGTATCATCATAAGGTGCATTTTCGTAGGTATCTACACCGCCAACGACAGCAGAGAATGCTTCGGTGGTATTGCGGAGCATGTTCACGCCCACATCGAAAATGGTCTTTGTGAAGAATGCCGGTTTTGCATGGATCTTCATCGAACGATCTTCTTCTTCTGCACCGAAAGCCTTCATGATGTTCGACCATACCTGACGAGCTGCACGAAGCTTTGCAATTTCAATGAAGAACGTAGCGCCTACATTGAAGCCGAAGTAGAAGGACTGTGCGATATCATGGATCGAAATGCCTCTCTTCAGCATTTCACGGACATACTCTACAGCGACGCCGAAGGTATATGCGATTTCCTGTACGGCCTGTGCGCCGCCCAGAGAGAATACATCAGAAGTGATGAATACGGTCGCTACGCTCGGTGCATTCTTGCGAGCCCAGCGGATGGTCTCTGCCATCTGGTCGTATGCTTTTTCAAGGCTTTCCTTATTCTTGCCATCAGTCAGCAGCTGTGTCAACGGGCTTCCACCGATCACGCCATGAAGCGCGGACACATCTTTTCCCTGTGCTTTGACTGCGGCAGCCACCATAGCAAGCGGTGCCAGTGCAGATTCGCCGGTATACATCATGAATGGATACTTTGCAAGATCCAGACCGTCCAGAAGGTTATGCACATCTTCGAGAGTGGTCAGAGAAACGCCGGTTTCACCTGGTTTTTCAGCATCCGTCACATCGATGCCATGCAGAGTGGATGCATCAAGGCGTACATTGTATACCGTGGAACCACGATCGATTTCGTGTTTCAGGAGCTCATTATTTTCCTTCGGAAGTGCTTCATCACAAGACTGTGCAATGCCCCATGGTTCTTCTTTGTAACCATTGACTTTCTGACCACGCATGAAGTCCCCCATACCCGGATAGTCATCGGTCGGCAGGATCGCATCCTGTGCGTCCGGACCTGTACGCAGGGTATAGATCGGGCTAAAAGTGATACCTTCATACGTTTTGGTATACATCAGCTTATCAAACGGCTTGCCCTTCAGAAGAGCGTTGCACGCATCAAGCCATTCCTCGTAGGTTGGTGGTGTGAATTCATCAAATGTGACCTGTGGGAAATCGGTTTTGCCTTCCGACTGTTTCAGAATCGCTTCCAATTCCTTATCGGTAAGCTGTCTTTCCTGATTTTCCGCGGATGTTGCTTTTGTTACTTCATCCATGAAATAGTTCCTCCTTTAATAATTTATGGCCGCTCACTGACTTACCAGCGCAAATCAAGAGAACGCCCCTTTAGACAATTTCAATCAGACAGAAAGTTCACCTCCTTCAGGTTCACGTCTTGGTCCTACCATAAAAAAACGACTGACCCAGTGGGGGCAGCCGGAAAATAATGAGACCAGGACCGATCTCAATCCCCTCCCCATCTCTCGCAGGTTGACGGAAATACGGATCTTCTCACAAGCCCTGATCTTAGACAGAATCAAATCATGTCTTGGATAGATCCCTACTTCCTTCGCGGTGATTCATTGGCAGATAGTTCTCCTGGCTCGGGCTCCTCATCTCTTCACGCCTTCCCAGACTTTCGCCCAGTGACTTATCTGTGAGAGACTCCTCCTTACAGTGGCGGGACCGCTCCGGCTTAGACCGGATTCTCTTTTATGCTTTCGCATCTGCCAGCCATATGAAATTGTCTAAATGACTACAGTCTCAGTATAATTCATATTCTTCTCAGTGTCAATCAATGTTTTTCTCCGTCTTATACATTTCTTGCTAATATTGCATCTGAAATTACAAATTATGCATTGAACAGCAGCCTTGATTTATATTATAATAGATTTGCATGTAAGGTTTATTCCATTATCATTATTTTTATTCTCATACAAGGAGCTTATCATGGCACTCGATCCGAAAACCAAAGAAACCGTCAGAGAAGAAGCCCTTCGGCTTTCTAAAGAATTTGCTGCACTTGATGGCAGACGCCCGCGTGTTCTCCTCATTGAAATGGAAAATGATCTCGAAAGTGATCGTGAAGAACGAAAACTGGCAGCCAATGCATTGGCTGACTCCGGCTGGGACGTCGACGTCAGCCCCTCGCAGCAGCCGGAGGATGCTGCCAAGGGGGCAGCAGACAATGACGTTCACTTCGTCTTCTACACCACGACCGGTGACGCCAGAGGTAAGAATGCTGTCGCCCTCTCGCGTGCTCTCGCTCTTTATGGCCGTGATGATATCCTGATCGCCGTTCATCAGGTGCCGCCCGAAGAAAAGGAGTCTCTCTTCCGCTACGGCATCCTCTGTGCCTTCCCCAAGGACTATGATTACCTCCAGGCTTCCCTCACCATGCTCCGAATCCTCATCGCAAGAGAAAAGCAGGAAATGGAAGAGGATGATGCCTACTAAGGCGTGACAGGAAGCGGCCGCAAAAGAACCGAGATCAGCCGAGAGGACGTATCCGCCTTTACCATGAATGGGATCATTCGCTTCATCCCTGTAGGTAATGCTATTAAGTTAAGGAAATCGTTAGCTACGTAACGTCTTGCTTCCCCCTTCGGGGGAAGTGCCGAAGGCAATAGGGGCATGCTAGCGGTATAGCGTGCTATGTTGAATAGTCCGATGCTATCGATATTCCAACACTTTCATGCAATACCGCTACGTAGCCCCCTCACCCCTTCGGGGAGCTCCCCCGATGGGGAGCCAGGAACGTTCTGCCGCTTAACTTAATAGCCATTACCCCCTGTCGGTGGTGCTATTTCATATCTGCTATCAAGCCTTGGCTTTTCTGTGCTGACACTACACCAAATACAAAAAGCAACGTGTGATCCGCTCTCACGGAAATGAAGAAACCAAAACGGAGTGCCTGATTCTCTTATCCACTCCGTTTTATTGCAACAAAAAAGCAGCGCATACGCGCTGCTTTTTCATATCGGCTATTAGCCAACGGTGAAGAGAACGTCGCCGCCCTGTACGGACTGGCCTTCGGATACCGGCATGCCGGTGATCTTGCCATCGCATGGAGCCATGATCGGGTTGCCCATTTTCATAGCTTCGAGAACGAGGACTTCGTCGCCGGAAGCAACTGCATCGCCAACATGTTTGTTGATGCGGATAACTTTGCCCGGCATCGGAGCTTCAACGGATTCGCCTGCACCTGCAGGAGCTGCTGCCGGAGCTGGAGCCGGAGCCGGTGCTGGAGCCGGAGCCGGTGCTGGAGCCGGAGCTGCTGCTACCGGAGCCGGAGCTGGAGCTGCTGCCGGAGCTGCTGCTACCGGAGCCGGAGCTGCTGCTGCAGCGCCGCCATCTTTAACTACTACATCGTAATCCTGGCCGTTAACTGTTACAGTAAATTTTCTCATTGTCTTTCCTCCTAAATGATTGTACTTTCAACTTTCAATTAGAACTGCTGAGTGCCGGAAACACCTGCAAGACGAGATGCAGAGGTCCAGCCACTTCTAGCTGCCGGGCGGATGGAGACGATTTCGCCGCCACCCATAGCAACGATTGCAGCAGCGATTGCTGCTACAACTGCACCATTGTCAGCTGCTTTCGGAGCTGCTGCTCTAGCTGGAGCTGCCTTCTTCGGAGCTGCTGCCGGTGCCGGTGCTGCGGACTGATTGAGAGATGAACGTACCTGCCAGATCATGATCAGCGCTACTACTGCTACGATAGCAGCAAATACCGCGATATACATAACTGTGTTGTTATCCATCTGTACCCATCCTTTCAATTAGAGTTTTTCTTGCAGCAAATATTACAGCGGAATGTTGCCGTGTTTCTTTGCTGGATGTACTTCGTGCTTGGAAGCAAGCATCTTCAGTGCATTGATGATTGTCGGACGAGTGTTTCTCGGATCGATAACTGCGTCTACATAGCCACGTTCAGCAGCTTTGTATGGAGTAGCGAATTCTTCGACGTATTCAGCTGTACGCTGTTCTTTGTTCGGGTCTTTCTTGAAGATGATGTTTGCAGCGCCTGCAGGTCCCATAACAGCGATTTCAGCGGTTGGCCAAGCGAATACCTGGTCAGCGCCCTGTTCACGGGAGCACATAGCGATGTAGGAACCACCGTAAGCTTTACGGAGGATCATGGTGATCTTCGGAACGGTTGCTTCGCAGTATGCGAACAGCATCTTAGCGCCGTGACGAATTACGCCGGCATATTCCTGCTGTTTGCCTGGCAGGAAGCCTGGTACATCGACAATGTTTACAACCGGGATGTTGAAGCAGTCGCAGAAACGGATGAAACGAGCGGATTTATCGGATGCATTGTAGTCAAGGCAGCCTGCCATGAATGCTGGCTGGTTTGCAATGATACCAACGGTCTGTCCGTCGAAACGTGCGAAGCAGGTAATGATATTCTTAGCGAATTCTTTAGCTACATCGTAGTATTCACCGTTATCTACAACGGATTTGATAACGTCATACATGTTGTATGGAGCGTTGGAGTTTTCTGGCATGATGGTATCGAGAGCCGGATCGGTTCTGGTCGGATCATCACCGGTTTCAACGATAGGAGCATCTTCCATGTTGTTGCTCGGCAGGAAGGAGAGCAGGTAACGAATCTGTTTAATGCAGTCTTCGTCGTTGTCGCAAGCGAACTGAGCTACACCGGAAGTACGGTTGTGGGTCATAGCGCCGCCGAGTGCTTCAGCGGTGATCTTTTCGCCGGTAACGGATTCAACAACTGCCGGGCCGGTCAGGAACATCTGGGATGTTTTCTTGACCATGTAAATGAAGTCGGTCAGAGCTGGGGAGTATACAGCGCCGCCTGCAGATGGTCCCATGATAGCAGAGATCTGCGGAATAACGCCGGATGCAATGGTGTTGCACCAGAAGATCTTGCCGTAACCAGAGAGTGCATCGACAGCTTCCTGAATACGAGCTCCGCCGGAATCGTTCAGGCCTACGCAAGGAGCACCGACTTTGAGAGCCAGTTCATTTACGTGAACGATCTTAGCAGCGTGCATTTCGCCAAGGGAGCCGCCTTCAACGGTGAAGTCCTGTGCGAATGCGAATACGAGTCTGCCGTCAACGGTACCATAACCGGTAACAACGCCTTCGCCCGGGAGATCTTTCTTTTCCTGACCGAAGTTGTGGCAGCGGGATTTTACAAGGGCATTGACTTCTACGAAAGTGCCTTCATCAAACAGAAGAGCCAGTCTTTCACGAGCAGTCAGTTTGCCTTTTGCATGCTGTTTTTCAACTTTCTTTTCTCCACCCATAGCCTCTACATGAGCGAGGTTTTTGTGAAGAAGTTCAATTCTTTCTGCAACAGTTGCCATTCTTACACCTCCAAAAATTTTAGGGACCCCCGTGAGGGGGATGCCTTACCCCGGTGGGCAAGGCATTTGCCATCGTTCAATTAAGCCTTGAAGGATGGGCCGCCTGGGCGTTCTGTCAGTTCAAGCAGAAGGCCTGTAGCCTTTGGATGCAGGAAAGCGATGTGACAGCCGCCAGCACCGATACGATATTTCTTATCGATGAGCGGAACTTCTTTAGCCTGCAGGTCAGCAAGGCAAGCTTCGATGTCGTCGACACGAAGTGCTACATGCTGGAAACCATTCTTGCCGCCGTTTGCTTTTTCGATGAAACGAGCAATCGGGCCGTCCGGAGTGGTGGAACCCAGGAATTCGAGTTCGCAAGCTTCGGTCTGAGCAGACGGTTTGAAGAAGCTGGTGGTTACATGCTGTTCTTCGACGGTTTCATCCGGAAGGGATGGATCCAGTCCAAGGATGTCTTTCATCTGCTGTTTGATCAGCTGAAGATCTTTAACAGCAACGCCTACATGGTCCACACAAAGTACTTTGAATGCCATAATAAACTCCTCCTTTAAAATTATTTGAATATTTTGCCTACAATGGAATCAACGACCGTGAACGGATCTGTCTTCCGTTCAAAGACTTGTTCCACGCAGTCACTAAATTCACCCGTCGAGGAAATATTTTCCTCAATATGACGGGAAATGCGATCGTGAATCATTTCGAGCATCTCGCTTCTAGCCCGTTCACGTCTTCTTTCTTCAAGGAGACCGGACTCTTCGAGGTACTTTCTATGTTCGCCCAGAGCTGCTACTACTTCCGCTACGCCCTGATCCTTGTTCGCGATCGTTCTCTCAATCGGAGGACGCCAGTTCTGAGCTTCGCCCAGATCAAGCATCATTTCGATTTCGACGTTCAAACGATCTGCGCCATCGCGATCACATTTGTTGATGCAGAATACATCACCAATTTCAAGGATACCTGCTTTGATAGCCTGAATATCGTCGCCTAGTCCAGGTACGAGCACAACAAGTGTCGTATCCGCATTTTTAACGATATCAACTTCTGATTGTCCTACGCCTACTGTTTCGATGAGAATGACATCGAGACCGAAAGCATCCATCAGTTTGACCGCATCTGCAGTCTTGCGGGAAAGTCCGCCGAGGCTGCCGCGCGTACCCATACTACGGATATAAACACCCTTATCCAAGGTCAGGTCGTTCATTCTGATACGGTCACCAAGGATGGCGCCGCCGGAGAATGGACTCGTAGGATCGATGGCTACGATACCTACAGTTTTGCCCTGCTTACGGAACTGCTTAATGAGGGCATCTGACAGTGTGCTCTTACCCGCACCAGGCGCACCAGTAATACCGATGACCTGTGCACGACCGGTATGGTGATAGATTTCTTTCATGACATCTTCAAATCCATCCCGTTCGTCTTCAACGATGGTAATTGCTCTCGCTAAGGCACGTCTGGATCCATTCCAAAAATCCTTCATAGAAAATTCCATGGATGCACCGCCTTTTCGAAGAGTAAATAATATAGTTGCAATGGGACTGAGTATCCCCCCAGCCCCATGCAAGCTACATTACAACTAATAAACTGTCAAGCTAGTCAGTCTAAAAGTCGATTATTTTACGTTTTCTTTAATGAAGTCGATAACTTCTTTGGTTGGTGTGCCAGGAGTGAAGATAGCTTTTACGCCAGCTTCTTTCAGGCCTGGGATATCGGATTCCGGAATTACGCCGCCGCCAACTACGAGAACGTCGCCCATTCCTTTAGCCTTCAGTGCTTCAACAACTTCCGGGAAGAGGGTGTTGTGAGCGCCGGAGAGCAGGGACAGAGCTACAACATTAACGTCTTCTGCGTCTGCTGCTTCAACGATCTGTTCAACGGTCTGGCGAAGACCGGTGTAAATAACTTCCATGCCTGCATCACGAAGTGCACGAGCAATAACTTTTGCGCCACGATCATGTCCATCAAGACCCGGTTTAGCTACCAGTACTCTGATACGTTTGTCTGCCATTGTAAATTACCTCCAGAAATATTTGAGTAATGTAATTATCTTTGCTTCAGGCTGCCCTTAGATTAGAGGGTGTTGTGCGGTTTGTATTCGCCGTAAACTTTACGCAGAACGCCGCAGATTTCGCCTTCGGTGCAGTATGCACGTACGCAGTCAAGGATGACTGGCATGAGGTTGACATGGTCTGGGCCTTCAGCCGGAGTCTGAGCTGCTTTTTCAAGTTTAGCCAGTTCTTCAGCAACTTTAGCCTGGTCACGGTTTGCTTTATCCTGAGCGAGCTGAGCTTTCTTCTTTTCGCCAACGGATGCGTCAATCTTCAGAAGGCCGGTAACCGGTGGTTCTTCCATGGTGAATTTGTTGACGCCAACGATGGTTCTTTCGCCGGATTCAACAGACATCTGCCAAGCGTAAGCAGCGTCCTGAATTTCTTTCTGGATGTAGCCTTTATCAATAGCTTCTACTGCGCCACCCATTTCATCGATCTTGCGGATGTATTCTTTAGCTTCTGCTTCGATAGCATTGGTCATAGCTTCAACATAGTAGGAGCCGCCGAGCGGATCAACTACGTCAGCCAGGCCGGATTCGTAAGCTACGATCTGCTGGGTACGCAGAGCGATGGTTACGGATTCAGTGGTCGGCAGAGCCAGAGCTTCATCGCGGGAGTTGGTGTGCAGGGACTGGGTTCCGCCCATAACTGCTGCAGCGGTCTGGAGAGCAACACGGATGATGTTGTTGTTTGGCTGCTGAGCGGTCAGCATGGAACCAGCGGTCTGGGTGTGGAAACGCAGTTTCATGGACTTCGGGTTTTCTGCATGGAATCTTTCCTTCAGAATGGTAGCCCACAGACGACGGGATGCACGGAATTTTGCAACTTCTTCGAGTACGTTGTTGTGAGCGTTCCAGAAGAAGGACAGACGGCCTGCGAATTCATCGATCTTCATGCCAGCTTTCAGAGCTGCTTCGATGTATGCGATGCCATCAGCGATGGTGAATGCGATTTCCTGAGCAGCGGTGGAGCCTGCTTCACGGATATGGTAGCCGGAAATGGAGATGGTGTTCCACTTCGGTACGTTTACGGAGCAGTATTCGAAGATATCGGTGATCAGACGCATGGACGGTTTAACCGGGAAAATGTAGGTGCCGCGAGCTGCGTATTCTTTCAGGATATCGTTCTGGATGGTGCCGCGAAGAGCAGCTGCCGGAACGCCCTGTTTTTCAGCTACAGCGATGTACATAGCCAGCAGTACGGAAGCCGGTGCGTTGATGGTCATGGAAGTGGAAACTTTGCCGAGGTCGATGCCGTCGAACAGTCTTTCCATATCGTAGAGGGAGTCGATAGCTACGCCTACTTTACCAACTTCGCCAGCGGACATTTTGTCGTCGGAGTCATAGCCGATCTGGGTTGGCAGGTCGAATGCGCAGGACAGGCCGGTGCCGCCGTTAGCGATCAGGTATTTGTAACGTTTGTTGGATTCTTCAGCGGTGGAGAAACCAGCATACATACGCATGGTCCAGAGTTTGCCACGGTACATGGTCGGCTGTACGCCACGGGTGTATGGATATTCGCCCGGGAATCCGAGGTCTCTTTCATAGTCGAAACCTTCGAGATCGAGTGGGGTGTACAGGTTCTTGTGTTTCAGACCAACTCTTTCCGGATGTTTTGCGCACTGTTTTGCATAGGTGTCATTGTAAGCTGCAAGTTTAGCTTTCAGGGATTCGTTAGACATGAGTTCATCTTCCTCCTAAAAAAGTAAGTATGTAAAACTCTAGGAAGCTTTTCCTTGACTTCGGTGGCCGCGACTTTGTGTTCTTCTTACCACTTACATAGGATGTATCTTCCCAATGGGGTCACGCAAAGCCCTTGGCTGCTGCAGCGCTCATTTGAGTCTTCTTGCAGCAGCGATTGGGGACTCTTGCTGACCCATGTATTGACACTGTCGTGTGACAGATATCACCATAGGTAATTATACAGTATTATCTGTATTTGTAAAGCATTAAATGCCTTGCCTCATGCGGCTTCTTGAAGAATTAAATTATTTCTTGAAGTGCATATCGCCGTTTTCAGCGAGGCTTTCATGGAATTTGAATGCTTCCTGAAGGAGATGCGGGGTCTGGCTTTCGCCGCAAGCTGCGCATGCTCTTTCATAGTAGTCCATGAGCTGATCTCTGAAGGACGGATGAGCGACGTTGTTGATGATGACCTTTGCTCTTTCTTTCGGGGACAGGCCGCGAACATCAGCGACGCCCTGTTCGGAAATGAATACATGGGTATCATGTTCGGTGTGGTCTACATGGGAGCACATCGGAACAACTGCGGAGATCTTGCCGCCCTTAGCGGTGCTGTGGCAGAAGAAGCAGGACAGGAAGCCGTTACGAGCAAAGTCGCCGGAGCCGCCGATACCGTTCATCAGCTTGGTGCCGCTTACATGGGTGGAGTTTACATGACCGTAGATATCCATTTCCAGAGCGGTGTTCATAGCGATGACGCCGAGACGACGAGCTACTTCGCCGTTGTTGGAGATTTCCTGCGGACGGAGAATGATCTTCTTGCTGTATCTGTCGATGTTGTCGTAGAAGCGCTTCAGTCCATCCGGGGATGGGGAGAGGGAAGTACCGGAGATCATGTCGATCTTGTCTTTATCGATCAGGTCGAACATGCCATCCTGAATAACTTCGGTGTATACGGAAAGGTTCTTGAAGTCGGATTCTACGAGGCCATGGATAACAGCGTTTGCTACGTTGCCTACACCGGACTGCAGTGGGAGCAGGTTTTCCGGCAGTCTGCCATGAGCGACTTCGTTTTTCAGGAAATCGATCAGGTTGTTGCCCATTGCTTCTGCGTCGTCATCGAGCGGAGCCAGTGCACGGGTAACGTCTGGCAGATCGCATGGAACGATAGCAACGATCTTTGCCGGATCGCATGGGATGTAAGGAGTGCCTACGCGGTCGCCAGCAGTTTTGATCGGAATCGGTTCGCAGTGCGGCGGGTTCTTTCTCATGTAGATATCAGCCATGCCAGCGAGTTCCAGCGGCTGGGTGGTGTTGACTTCTACGATGACTTTCTTAGCGGTATCTACAAATACCGGAGAGTTGCCGATAGCAGTGGTCGGGTACAGTTCGCCGTTCGGTCCGATCTTGCAGACTTCTACTACTGCGAAATCTGGGCCGGTGACACGTTCACCCTTCACGTTGGTGAAGAAGCCAGCACGGATCTGCTGAGCTACATGGGACAGGTGAAGGTCATAATAGTTGATGCTGCCTGCATTGATGGCTTTTCTGAGGTTGCCGTTGGTCTGGTATGGCATACGGTTTCTGATGCCGTTTACAGCGACCAGTTCAGTATCAATCTGGGAACCAGTAGAAGCGCCAGTCCATACGTCTACCTGGAATGGGGTTTCTTTCATACGTTCTGCGAGTTCATGCATGGTGATCTTCGGATAGCCGCATGGGGTGAATCCGGAAATACCAAGGATGTCGCCTGCCTGAATCATAGCTGCTGCAGTTTTAGCATCACAGATTTTTGCTTTCAGATCTGCACTTTCAATTCTGCTAAGGAATTCGCTATCATTGGTGTCGATCATTACTATCATCCTCCCAAAAATATAAAAATATCAAAAGTCCAGTACCTCTTTGAGCTTTCTCTATGGTCTGGAGCTTTTTGCCTCATAAAAACACAGCCGTGCTTCCGAAGTATAAAAGAAAAAGGAGTCCTTTCTGCTTTCCTATGACCGCATGTAAACATGTCTCATAACATCAGAAAAACTCCTCCTTGGTATCATCGGTCTCACCGACTGTATTTGTGACCTCTTCAGTCATCACTGTTATTATATCACACTTTTTTCGAAAGGTTCGTAAAAAGTAAGTTCTTTGTTTTTAAAATTCTCATAGGGATGTTATAAATAATTCCTATTAGACAAATCATCAATCATGTGACTCAGAGTCTGCAGGCTATGAAAGCGATGATCCTCGCAGTGGAGGTTATAGAATTGGTACAGGGGAGCGCCGCCGGGCCGCACTCGAAGGCTTCCCGCGAAGGTGATCTGTGAGGACCGGTGCATCGCTTCGAGCATGGCTGTCTCCTTTACGAACGCTCACCAATCCCCGCTTCCCACACAAAGTGCGGAAAGGCTCCAGAAGCAGAAGGAGATCGAGCGTCCGAAGAGGACATGGTCGCTCATGCTGATGACGGCGATGGCCATGACCATGAGCAGGCCGCCAAGCCCCATCGTTCGCGTGAAGAGGCTGGCCTTCCCCCGATAGAGCTTCCAGCAGAGGAAACCCTGGGCGAAGAAGGTCAGAAGGAAGGCTGCTCCGCCTATGATGCCGACTTCGGCGAGCATATTGAGATACATGTTGTGCGCATGGAAGATGAGGACGTGCTCATCCTGAATGAAGAAGTTGTAGTCGGGATAGGCCAGATAATAGCTCCCCCACCCCACGCCGAGAAGCGGGTGCTCTTCGATCATGGCGATGGTGCTCTCCCACAGGGCAAAGCGCAGGCCGACAGAGGTGTCTTCGCCGGAGAAGAGGGACAAGAAACGCTCGACCATCTGTCCGTGGTAGAAGAAGAGAACGAGAGGGATGAGGAAGAAAAGAAAGCCGAATCGCTTGTCATAGAAGAGGGTGAGCCCTAAGACGATGGCCGCAAGGCTCAGCCATGCGCCGCGTGAATAGGTCAGCGCAAGGCAGAGAAGCAGGACGAAGAGAATGATGGCAAAAGCCCATTTCCTTTTTTTCTGCCGCTCCCTGAGAAAGAACGCAGTGAGGATGCTGATGATCATGACGGCATAGGCCCCGAGGAGATTCGGATTTTCCAGTGTCGAATACATGCGGCGTCGAAGGAGAGGAAATCTCTCGGGATCGACCCAGCTCTGCGCCGTCATATCAGCTGCCATGCCTGCCACATTCGCATACTGGATGAAACCATAGGCGGCCACACAGATGGCTCCCGCCAGGAAGGCATAGAGCGCCTTCTCCTTTTCCCGCACGGAGGAAAGAAGTGAAAGGATCAAAAGGTAGATCGCGGCATACATCAATGGCTGGAAGGCCCAGTTCATGAGTGAAAAGGCAGGGTCGGGAGAGTGGAAGCCGGAGAAAAAGGCACACACCAAAAAGACCGCCGGCAGTCCCCAGAGGCGAGGGCGCACGCATTTCACTTCGCCTGTGGTGCAATGATTCACTGCCCAGAGAAGAAGGCATGGGAGAAGTGTCACGTAAAACACATAGGGATGAAGCGGCAGCAGAAAGAGTGTCGCATATAAAAGATGCTGAATGTTCTTTTTCGAAGCGAGAAATCGCATGGAGGGCTCCTGACGTGGAAAATGATATTTTTTCTATGATACTATCTCAGTATATCATTATATAGAATGAGAAACTGTTCAGCAATAGAGAAGGAGGCGGATGGAGAGATCCTTTCCATAGCGCACATGGTATGTTTTCCATCATGGCGTTCTCTGCTCCGAGGGGCTCCTCATGAGGGTAATGCCATTAAGTTAAGCGGCAGAACGTTCTTGGCTCCCCATCGGGGGAGCTGCCCGAAGGGCTGAGGGGGCTACGTAGCGGTTGGAATATCGATAGTGTCGGACTATTCAACATAGCACGCTATACCGCTAGCATGCCCCTATTGCCTTCGGCACTTCCCCCGAAGGGGGAAGCAAGACGTTACGTAGCTAACGATTTCCTTAACTTAATAGCATTAATCACGAGGGGACCCCCTTGTCGCAGCAAAAAAACTCCCCTCTCGGGGAGTTTTTCTTCAAAAGTACGATCAGAATACAGTCTTGACAGAGCCGCCGTATTTCTTTTCGATGAAGTCCTTGACTTCTTTGCTTGTGAGCGCTTTCATGAGCTTCTGGAGTTCCGGACGGTTTTCATCACCTTCACGGACCGCTACGATATTCGCATACGGGGAGTCGGAGCCTTCGCTATAGATGGCACTCTTCGGATCGAGCTTTGCTTCGAGGGCGAAGTTCATATTGATGATCGCGATATCCGCATCCTCCAAGGCACGCGGAAGCTGCGGAGCTTCCAGTTCGGAGAATTCCAGGTTCTTCGGGTTCTCTGCGATATCCTGCGGGGTCGCGGTGATCGGAGCGCCTTCCTTCAGTTTGATGAGACCGGCAGACTGGAGGACGAGGAGGGCGCGGCCGCCATTGGTCGGATCGTTCGGAATGGCTACATGCGCGCCGTCAGCAAGATCATTCAAAGACTTCAGCTTCTTGGAATACACGCACATCGGTTCGAGATGGACAGCTCCCAAGGATGTCAGCTTCAGGCCTTTTGATTTGCAGAATTCATCGAGGTACGGCTTATGCTGGAAAAAGTTCGCATCGAGGCTCTTATCCGCAAGGGCCAGGTTCGGCTGGACATAGTCGGTGAATTCGACCATTTCGACCTTGACGCCTTCTTTGGCGAGCTTGTCTTTCACAACACCGACGATCTCAGCGTGCGGTACAGGGGATACGCCGACCTTGATGGTGGTTTCTTTGGCAGCTGCAGAAGAAGCAGAGGATGCGGCTTTCTGATCACCGCAGCCTGCGATGATGCCAGCAGCCGCGAGGACTGCAGCCGATACGAGGATGGCTTTTTTGAAGTTCATAGGGATCCCTCCAGACGGAAAAAGAGAGGTACGGCTATGCGCCGCACGCATATCATATGAAATATAGTTTTATTTATAGCACTAGTGAAAGGGCTGCGTCAAGAGGAAATGAAGGTTAAAGGTTAAAGGTTCAGGGTTCAGGGTTCAAGGTTGTGGTGCGGCGCATTTCGTCATCCTGAGCGGAGGAAAACGTCGTATGTTAAAAAATGGCTTATCTGAAACGGGAGAACTGAGTCGAAGGA